>Ga0268281_1000056_pt1 | contig 82354 bp, 71 predicted proteins | sample saktaG_10_FD_190134 | JGI IMG/M metagenome (GOLD analysis project Ga0268281, IMG submission 190134) | Saline water microbial communities from Sakinaw Lake, British Columbia, Canada - sak_2011_5_24_50m | ecosystem: Environmental > Aquatic > Non-marine Saline and Alkaline > Saline ...
AGAACCCCCGAAAGATACTAAAGGCAAAAAAATAAAAGCCCAAAGACACACCGCAAAAAACGCAGTGCAGGAAAACGAAATCACAACTTACGATTATCAGTGGTTACGCGCGCTTCCCCTTATTCGGGAAAAAATCCCTTTCTTTGTTTTTGCGGCAACCTCGAGTGTGGTAACTTTTATTGCCCAGCAGAGCGGGGGGGCCGTTCGTTCTTTTGATATATTACCGCTTACTGTCAGGGTTTCCAATGCCTTCGTTTCATATATAAGCTACATCGTAAAGATGATCTGGCCATACAATTTGGCGGTTCTTTATCCACACCCAAATGACTTTCCAATATGGCAGGCTGCCGGGGCCTGCCTGTTATTGATCCTTATATCTTTTATAACCATCCGAACGATTAGACGGTTTCCATATCTCATAGTTGGATGGCTCTGGTATTTGGGGACTCTTGTGCCGGTTATCGGGCTGGTGCAGGTCGGAATACAGTCTATGGCTGATAGATACACCTATATTCCGCTCATAGGCATTTTTATCATCATAGCATGGGGTATTTCTGATCTTGCAGAAAGATGTAATTATAGAAAAGATTTGCTTATCGTAACATCGGCGATTCTTCTCTCGATTTTAACAGTAGTAACATGGTTTCAGGTAAGGCATTGGTCTAACAGTATTACACTTTTCAAGCATGCAATCAATGTTACCGCAAATAATTACATGATACACAATAATATGGGAACTGCTCTGGCAGAGCTGGGTAAGATAGATGCGGCGATTGCCCATTATGCTGAGGCCTTGCAAATCAATCCCGGGTATGCGAAAGCCCACAATAACCTGGGGAATGCCCTGGACAGGCAGGGAAGAGTAGATGAAGCGATCGATCATTATGCTGAGGCCTTGCGAATCAATTCCGGGTATGCGAAAGCCCACTACAATCTGGGAAATGTCCTGGCCAGACAGGGAAGAGTAGATGAAGCGATTGACCATTATGCTGAAGCCTTACGAATCAATCCCGGATATGCGAAAGCCCACAACAATCTGGGAAATACACTGGCCAGGCAGGGAAAATTAGATGAAGCAATTGGCCATTATTCTGAGGCACTGCGGATAAGGCCTGACGATGCAGAAACTCGTGCCAATCTTAAAGCGGTATCGGCGGTCTTGAAGGAAACTGATATCACCATTAAAAAACTCCGTAAATCAATTGAAGCTGATCCGGTAAATCCCGAACTGCATTATGATCTGGGAAACTTGTATTACAAGAAAAGAAAATTGGACGAAGCCATTTATCAATATCAGAAATCACTATCAATTCAACCGAATGCCGTGAACGTTTTGAATAATTTAGCCATTGTGTATATGACCAAAAAAGAATATGAAAAAGCAGTCGCTACATTTGGTGAAATGGTAGAACTTCAGCCGGATAATGCCGATCTCCACTACAATATTGCCTGTATATACTCAATACAAAACAAGGTGGAAAAATCGATTGATTCGCTTAAGAAGGCTATTGAGAAGGGTTATGACAACTGGAATCTTATTAAAACCGACAAGGACTTGGAAAATATAAGAAGTTCTTCATATTATGAAAAACTTATAAGCGGCCGCTAAACCACCGGAAATCAGCTCTTTTCCCATATCCCTTTATGTTTTTCTCATTTTACTTTTGATGTATTCGTAAAAAGTCATAATACCCGTCACTCCCGCGAAAGCGGGAGTCCATAACAGCCTGAAATTGCTGGATTCCCGCTTTCGCGGGAATGACAAAAATGAGGTAATGCTGACTTTTTACGAGACTGTCACCTTTAAATTTTCTATTTTGATATTTCCATTAACGTAAGCTTCCATCTTCTCTATAAGACTGTAAAGGGTGTTTCGATCCAGCGCCGATATGGCCTCGCCCTTAAACCGGCGGCAAAGGGTTTCAAGAAGCGTTTTGTCAGGGAAACGATCCTCTTTATTGAAGACCCTGATGACAGGTTTATTCGCCAAGTCCAATTCCTCCAAGATCTTTTCGACAGTTGTTATATGTCCCTCAAAGTTAGGGTTGCTTATGTCTATCACATGAAGGAGGATATCCGCTTCATTAAGTTCCTCAAGGGTTGCCCTGAATGCGGCAAACAGTTCCCGTGGAAGATCTTTTATAAATCCGACGGTGTCCGTTATAATCGCCTCTGTATCCCTTGGAAAACGGAGCCTTGAGCTTTTTGGATCAAGTGTGGCAAAAAGACGGTCTTCTGTAAAAACTCTGCTTTCCGTCAGAGTATTGAGGAGTGTGGACTTGCCCGCATTGGTGTAGCCGATAATGGAGATGATCGGGAGATCCCTTTTCCCCCTCTTTACTCTACGCTGTTTCCGGCTCTTCTGAATACCTTTCATCCCCTGCTCCAGATGACGAATTTTATCCCTGACACGTCGCCGATTAATCTCAAGTTTTGTCTCACCTGGGCCTCTCCCGCCGATACCTCCGGTGAGACGGGACATGGCCGTGTTTTTCGTGACAAGCCTGGGAAGCAGGTACTTCAACTGGGCGAGTTCTACCTGTATTTTTCCCTCCCTGCTGTAGGCCCTCCGGGCAAAGATATCGAGTATCAACTGAGTGCGGTCGATTACCTTAAGTTCGGTAAAATCGGCAATGTTGCGTATCTGGGCGGGTGTAAGTTCATGGTCGAAAATCAGTAGATTCGCTCCCATCTGAAGTGCCTTGATAGTGAGTTCTGAAAATTTTCCTCTGCCCAAGAGAAATTTCGGGTCGATTCTGCTCCTGTATTGAATCGTCGAGTCGAGCACCTCGACACCGCATGATATGGCGAGCTCTTTCAATTCGACCATTGAACTCTCACTATCGTAAAGTGGATCGGTTTCCACCCTTATGAGAAACGCACGTTCGGCTGAGTCAACCGCTCTCATCTTCTGTTTTCGTGCAAACTCTCCTTCCAGGGCCTGTATGAAATCGGTAAAATTGAGGTTCATTTCGGATGAGCGGGCCGGTTTCAGGAAAAGCCAGTATCCCCCGTCGGGGTTCTCCGGGATCAGATGTGCGGTGTGTGCCACCCCCGGTATGCCGTTAGAATCAACTTCGACGGCACAGACCAGATCGAGCCTGAGAAGTGCCAGGTCGGTGAGATCATCCTGGGTAACCTTTTCTCCATTCAGGTGGGTATGAATAAGTCGAAGACCTTTGAGGCGGGTTGAGGAAGATCTGAATCCTCCGAGATCGGGGATTACTATCTCCCTGTGATTTCCGACGATGACATAGCTTATCTCACCTTTTCGGGTTATGAGCAAACCGATCTGACGGTTTATCTCCCGGGATAGTTCGGCAAGGTTCCGTGCCAGTTCATGGGTAAGGATACTGTCGGGGGGGATTTTCCTCCTACAAAGCTGTCTGATCCTTTTGATCTGTCCGGCTTTGAGACCGGTCGTATTGCCATAAATCCTGTTTATTTCAGATTACTCCTTTTTCGGGCATGGAGCTTTTTGCGAAATTATCAATTTAAACTATCTACTTCTTAAATAGTTCGCTTAAAAGTCCTTTCTTCTCCACCTTTAGGTAATCAGCTAAATTATTTAAAATATTGTTCAAAGTGCCGATTTTAATTGGACGGTGGTCAGGAACAGTAATTTTATGTTCTTTATTTCTAAGCTTAGACACAAGTCTTATATGACTTCCTGTTTCTCTTGTAATTTCATATCCATACCTCCCAAGCAGTTTTGCTAGTTCTCTTCCAGAGATACCTCTTGGAACTTTAGGCATAAGCGAATTTTTCCTCTCTAACTATATGTAAACGAACCAAAAGAGGCATTTCTGTTTCCTCAAAATGACATTTTAAAGCATCTTTAATATTTTCTTTAAGCTCCTGTAAAGTTTCACCTTCCGTAAAAATAGAATGTCCAAGGGCCTGGGCGGTATATCCTTCTTCCGGATCTTCCTCAACAATAAAGATTATTTCTTTAACCTTCACAAAGCAACCTCCTAAGATTTGTTTTCGTTCTTATTTTTCAAGCATACTGTTTTAGGAGATTACCATAGCCAGACAGGTGGGTCAACAGCAATGTCGTTCGGGGACAGATTTGAATCTCCCCACAGCAAGCTGCGGGGAATCTCCGACTGTTAAGGAAATTTGTTGATTTTATTCGCTCGCTAACCCCGCCGCAAGCAGCGGGGAATGCGCTCGCTGTTCAGTTCAAATCTGTCCCCGAAACAGAAAATAAGACTTAGAACGTCAACGTCAGCTTATGCATGAGAAGATAGTTATCATCAATCCTGGCGCTGGCATCCGTACCCTTGAAGTAATCACCGGTCCAGAGGTAGCCGAAGCCCAGCATATATTCGAGGTTATCATAGATTTTATAGGCAGCAGTGATATCAAGCTCACTGCCGTAATTGTCATCCAGGTAGGTTACATAGTCATCACGATGCATAATACCTTTAGCGCCGGCGTTATCAATAGTCAATTCATCGGCGTAAGCAATAGTGTACGAAACCTTCACATCAAGCTTCTCCGTCGGTTTGCATCCGGCAAATATCTGGTACATAAACCCATTCTGAAATGCCTTACCTTCATACTGAAAGGTATCGGGATTCTTTGCCCCATAGTTTACACTGCCCATGTTTCCCATCCAGTCATAAAGGTCACCGTTAAAAAGAATCAGGCAGGGATCCCAGTCCTTGCCGCCGCTTACTCCCTTTTCATACTTAGTGGGTGTAGTCCCATCATCACCAGACACATAGGCGAAAAACCCGCCCGCATAGACCGGTCCAAAATCATACCTGGCCATTAGATAAGCGGATAGCCCCTCGATATCCAGATCTGAAACTCCGGCTGCGGCCTCATCTTCAAACTTAATGTATTTGCCAAAAACATAGTATATCTGACCCTCGAGATAAGCACGACCCATATTCGTCTTGAAATAGGGCGACAGCACATAATAGCGTTGTTTGAAGCCCTTCGTATCCAAAAGTGCGCTTAAAACCCTTGCTTCGTTATCGTCGCTATATTTTGAATAGTTAACGTACTTCCACAGCAGACCGGTTTCTACATTTTCTCCCTTATAAACCGCCGCCAGTATATAGTGATCTTTATCCTTGTCCGCGGATGTTGTCCCGATGTCATTTTCCCCATACTTTTCTATGATGGCAATGAAATATACCGGGCCCGCTTTCGTTGTAAATTTTATCCTTGGATACGGCTCTACTTCATTTCCGAACTGCGTACCCCATCCGTTTTTTCCTCTCTGATAACCGACATCAAATTTACCGAAAGGAACCATGAAGGTCGCGTAGACCCACTCCCACTGGATGTTTTTCTCATCTGTCCCAGGTGTTGAACCAACGGCTTCCTGACCCCAGACTCTCTCCATTGCATCAAATCTTGTGGTCAGAGACAGTCCTTCCGCAATCTGGAAGACCGTTTTGACTCTCAGCCTCTGGGCATAGAAGGCGCTTGATGCACCCGTATCTTTTGCCAGTGTGTGATTGTCATCATAGTAACCAGTGGCATAGTATGAACCGCTGAACCTTATATCCGTGGCAACTGCGGGCGCGCTGAAAACCACAATCAGAGACAATGCAAGTAGAACCACCAGAAGTTTCTTCATATTCTTTTTCTCACTCGGGGTAAAATCTTTCCTATTGACAAATCCTCTAACTGTAAATGAAAGAAGAAAGATTATGGGCAATATTTTAGTTGTTTGAAATCCCCCTTGTTCCCCCTTTATAAAGGGGGAAAATGACAACGTTCTCCCTCTTGAAAGGAAAAACAGTTCTCCCCTTCTCTAAAGGCGGAAATCAAACTGTCCTCCCCTTTTCTAAAGGGGAGTTAGAGGGGATTTTCATAGCAATCATTACTTTTTCCACACGGTTAAAATATTACGATTATCGTAATTTGTAAAGAGTAAAAATTTGTCCCCATGACGAAAAAAAGCCCCGTGGATTACTCCCCGGGGCTTTTCTCTCTTTACCGACCGAATATGAAAAACCCGACCAGTTTTAACTTAGAACGTCAACGTCAGCTTGTTCATGACCATGTAATTGTCATCAACCTTGTTGCCAGCGCTGTTGCCCTTGTAATAATCACCGGTCCACAGGTAACCAAAGCCTACCATATAGCTCAGGTTATCATAGACCTTATATGTCGCGGTGATATCAAACTCGGTGCCGTAATCATCATCGACATTTGTACCCTTCTGATCAGCCTTGGCAAGGGTAAAACTTGCCATCGTATCCAGTTTCGCTAACGGCCTGAAACCTGCGAATACCTGATAGAGCTTCGCGTTGCTCATCGTGTCATTGGTAGTGCTATTAGTACCAAAATTACCTCCAAATTTATTGAAGGCATCCTCCCCGAAGAGGATCAGGCAGGGATTATAGTCCTGACCGGTCCAGCCGTTTTCATCTTTATCAGTCGTATTGGGATCGTCTCCCTCAACCCAGGCGAGCTGGCCGCCGACATAGAACTTGTCCAGATCAACTTTGACCATAAGGTAAGCAGATTTGCCGTTATAGTCTTCGTCCGTTCCTGCTTCTTCCATTTTCACCTTCTTACCGGTCTTCAAGAAGAATTCCCCCTCGACATAGACAGGACCGAAAGTCGCCTTGAAATAAGGATCAAGTAACCACCATCTGGCCTTGTAATCGCCGTCAGAAATGTCGGAAGGTCTGGCATCGTTAAGGTACTCAATAAGTATACCGGCATTTCCGCCGTCCCACTTATAGATAGGGGCTACTATATACTTGTCGTAGTCTTTATCGGCACAGGTTGTTCCTATGTCAGCTTCTTCACCCTTTTCAATTACGCCAAGAACTTTCAACGGGCCGTTAACATATGTGTACTTGATCCTCGGCACGCCACCGGCTACCTGGTCGCCAAAAACTGTACCGAAAGTTCCGCCACTCTGGTAACCAACGTCAAATGTACCGCCGAGCGTGTTAAAGGTTACATAGACTCGTTCCCACTGGATGTTTTTCTCATCTGTCCCAGGTGTTGAACCAACGGCTTCCAGACCCCAGACTCTCTCCATCGCGTCGAATCTCGTCGTCAGCTTGAGACCTTCCGCGACCTGAAAGACCGTCTGAACCCTCAATCTCTGAGAATAGAATGCGTTTGATGAACCTGCATCCTTCTGCAGAGACTGATTGCTATTATACCAGCCTGCAACATAGTACGAACCGCTGAACTTAACGTCCGTAGCTGCCGCGGGTGCGCTAAAGGCCACAATCAGACCCAGAGCAAGTAAAACTACCAAAAATTTCTTCATGTTACTCCTCCTGTTTATTGTTCCGTTAAAACATGTTTTATTGTTTACATTTAGTGAATACGAAAAACGCAGGGTCTCCGTCAGTGCATAATTTATCAACACAGGCAGGGACACCCAGCTGCAAAGCTTCCCGGCATCACCCCCTTTCGCGATCTAAAATCTCCGGTTCCCATCTACCAAATGGGAACAGCAAGATTCCGGTAGTCGGGGCAGACGTAGAAACCCCTTTCCCGAACAAATTTTTTTTTACGCTAACATCCTGAAAATAGGTTGTCAAGGGTTTTTTTTGTGGAAAAATGACTGATATAAGATAAAAAGCAGGGCTAAAGTCCTGCCCTCCATTTTCCAACACGGACAAATGATACCGAAACAAGTTCGGCACATGGTTTGTCCATGCCACCCTTCGCTGCGCTGTCCACGCCACCTGCCAAAGATTCTGAAACAAGTTCAGAATGACAGGAGTGTTTACTGTGTAGTTTTATTTCCACCGTGAAGAAAATTACACATTATATGCCCCGCAAAACAAGGAACTGCAACAGATAATCGTAGAATCTTTTTGAAAATTTAATCCAACAAATACAATGAGTTAGAATATTATCGTTCCTTTGCGATGTGCTCTGGCATAGATAATGCGTGTAGACAGCCAATCTATGTTGCTTGACTCATCAAAAAATGGTAGATGGTAGGCAAGGTAGGTAAAAAAGGGAGGGAGTTAAAAAATGGTAAAAAAGAAAAAAATAGAACCAGTTGAAAAAGAAATGTTAGAACCTACTGAAGCGGAAATCGCCGTTCACTGGCAGGAAGAAGATATTGTCTATCCGTCCACGAAGTTTATTTCCCAGGCAAACATGACAGACGAGGATATCTATGAGCGATTCAGTCTGGATAATTTCCCCGAATGTTTCAAGGAATATGCCGATATGCTGGACTGGTATGAGTACTGGCATACAACCCTTGATACAAGCGATGCGCCTTTCTGGAAGTGGTTTGTCGGAGGGAAGATAAATGTATGTTACAACTGTGTTGACAGACATCTTGCCGGGAATAAAAACAAGACGGCAATCCATTTTGTCCCCGAACCTGAGAATGAGGCAATTCAACATATCACCTATCAGGAACTATACGTAAAGGTCAATGAGTTTGCCGCGCTCCTTAGAGACTTTGCGGACGTGAAAAGAGGAGATGTGGTAACGTTTCATCTGCCAATGGTGCCGGAACTTCCGATATCCATGCTTGCCTGTGCCAGGCTCGGCGTTATCCATTCTCAGGTGTTCGGAGGTTTCACCGGCAAGGCATGTGCCGAGAGGATGGTAGATTCTGATAGCCACGTACTGGTAACGATGGACGCATATTATCGTAACGGCAACCTCATTGATCACAAGGCGAATGCCGATGACGCGGTCAATGTGGCAGAGAAGGAGGACCTCAATGTCGATAAGGTCTTGATATGGAACCGCTATCCGGGAAAATACTCGAGCGAAAGCAAGCTGGTCAAAGGACGTGATTATATCATAAATGATCTTCTCAAGAACTATCGAAGGAAAAAAGTTGAGCCGGTACGCGTGCCGGCCGAAGATCCCCTCTTTCTCATGTACACCAGCGGTACAACGGGAAAACCGAAGGGGTGTCAGCATTCAACAGGTGGCTATCTTGCCTATGTGACAGGCACATCAAAGTATATCCAGGATATTCATCCGGAGGATGTTTACTGGTGCATGGCGGATATTGGATGGATTACGGGTCACTCCTATATTGTTTACGGTCCCCTTGCCCTGGGTGCATCTTCCGTCATTTATGAAGGCGTGCCTACCTATCCGGATGCCGGTAGGGCATGGAGGATAGCGGAAGAACTTGATGTGAATATCTTCCATACCGCACCTACCACAATACGGGGTCTGAGAAAGGTCGGCCCTGACGAACCTCAAAAGTATAATTACCACTTCAAGCATATGACCACTGTTGGAGAACCGATTGAGCCAGCGGTCTGGAAGTGGTATTACGAAGTGGTGGGGAAAAAAGAGGCAATGATTGTTGACACGTGGTGGCAGACAGAGAATGGAGGTTTCCTGTGCAGTACTATACCCGCAATGAAACCAATGAAGCCGGGAAGCGCCGGCCCGGGCGTACCCGGTATCCATCCTGTAGTCTATGACGAAGACGGAAATGAGATGCCCGCCGGATCGGGCAAGGCCGGTAATATATGTATCCGGAACCCATGGCCCGGTTCATTCCAGACAATATGGGACAGTCCCCATAGATATGTCTCGGAGTATTATGAAAAGTACTGCAAGGACAAAGACAGCAAGGATTGGCGTGATTGGCCATACTTCAGCAACGACGGCGCCGTGGAGGCCGAGGATGGATACTTTCGTATCCTTGGCAGAGTTGATGATGTTATCAATGTTTCAGGTCACAGACTGGGAACCAAAGAGCTTGAGTCAGCGGCCCTTACTGTCGAAGAGGTTGCGGAATCAGCGGTCGTCCCTGTGGCAGATGAGTTGAGGGGAAGGGTGCCCGATCTCTATGTCTCTTTGAAACCCGGGTATGAAGCCAGTGAAGAACTGGCCGGGAGGGTTTCAGATAGTATCAGCAGCGCCATTGGAAAGTTCGCAAAGCCGAGATCGGTATGGATCGTACCCGATATGCCGAAGACGCGTTCCGGAAAGATAATGCGCAGGGTACTCAGCGCTATCTCCAATAAAAAGGAAGTGGGTGATGTAACGACGCTGGCAAATCCTGAAATTATTCCCGAAATCAAGAAGATAGTTCAGGGTTGAGAAAAAAATAGGGGTCAGGTCTTGCTTTTTGCCTTTCCGAGACTACTTCAAATTATTTTCTTATATCAAAAAGGCAAAAAGCAAGACCTGACCCCAAAAAGCAAAAAGACAAGTTATGAAAGGAGGAGAATGTGCATATAGTTGCATGTGTGAAACAGGTTCCCGACACAGAAACGCTGATCAGGGTAAAACCGGACGGATCGGGGATAGAAGAAAGCGGTATTAAGTGGGTGATGAATCCCTATGATGAATTTGGTGTTGAAGAGGCTCTGAGGCTGAGAGAAAAGCATGGAGGAGATGTCACCGTAGTCTCCGTTGGCCCTGCAAGGGTAGTGGATACGATACGAGCTGCCCTCGCAATGGGTGCCGAAAAAGGTGTACATATCGATAATCCTTCTTCAGATATGGCTGATGCCTACACAACTGCAACTGCTCTGGCAGCTGCCATAAAGGATATACCCTATGACATTATCTTCTGCGGCCAGAGAGCGATTGATGACGATTCCGGACAGGTCGGCTCTATTTTAGCAGAGCTTTTAAATATTCCTCAATTGACTATCGTAACAAAGGTTGATGTAGAAGACAAAACCGTCAGGGTTGTCAAGCCGATTGAAGGCGCGCAGCTTTTAATCGAATCCACGCTTCCCTGCGTAATTACCGCGCAGAAGGGATTAAACGAACCACGTTATGCTTCCCTTCCCGGTATTATGAAATCCAAAAAGAAACCTATTGATGTCAAAGACGCAGCAACACTGGGCGTATCTGCCGATTTCAAAGCAAAGGTTGTAAAGATGATGCCTCCTCCGGAAACACCTCCCGGAAAGGTTATTGAAGGTGATGACATCTCCGTGAAGGCTGCAGAGCTGGTCAGGCTGCTCAGGGAAGAAGCGAATGTGATTTAAAAGACAGGAGGCAGGAGACAGGAGTCAGAATGAGAAAACCAGCCAAAACTTTTCAAGACCTTTTAGTATGGCAAAAGTCGCATCCTTCCGGCTCCTGACTACTGAATGAGCCCTTTGAGTTTTGCCATAAATAGTCTGAATGGTCATTCCCGTGCAAACGGGAATCCAGTCCCCGATCACGTCGAGGACAAGCATTTTAAACTTGTTATGGATTCCCACTTTCGTGGGAATGACAAAAGGGGAGCGTTTTGCAAAGGTTTCTGAACACATAAATAGTTTCAAAATAAAGAGGAAATAGAAAATGGCAAAAGGTGTATGGTTAGTTGCAGAACAGAGAGACGGAGATTTCCGTAAGGTAAGTTTCGAAATCGCCAGTACGGCAAGAAAGCTCGCGGACGAGCTGGGAGAAGAAGTATGCGCCATTCTGCTGGGTTGCGGTATTGAAGGAATTGCAGGGAAATTGGGAGAGTATGGTGTTGACAGGGTCTACGTGGCGGACGACGCTGTTTTTGAACAGTACACCACGGATGCCTATTCGGCGGCTGTTGGAAAATTAGTAGCGGAAAATGATCCTTCTATTCTTCTTCTTGCTGCCTCCATCCAGGGGAAAGATCTCTCATCGAGATTGGTAGGCAAATTAGCCACCGGTATGGCTACAGATTGTGTTGATCTAAAGATCGTGGATGGTAATTTGATTGCCACAAGACCGATGTACGCCGGCAAGTGTTATGCGGAAGTAGCGGTCTCGGGGACTCCGCAGATGGCCTCTTTGAGACCGAATGTGTTCCCGGTGGTTGAAAACAAAAAGGCCGGTGAGGCCGTGAAGTTTGATCCGTCCCTCAATACCGGTGAACTGAGAACAAAGGTTCTTGAAGTACAGAAGGATTCAAGCGGCAAGCTTGACCTGACAGAGGCCGATATTATCGTATCGGGTGGCCGGGGAATGAAGGGCCCGGAAAACTACACGATAATCGAGGAGCTTGCAGATAAGCTCGGTGCTACTGTCGGTGCATCGAGAGCGGCCGTGGATGCCGGATGGAGGCCTCAAACGGATCAGGTGGGACAGACGGGGAAGGTCGTCTCTCCCAATCTTTATGTTGCCTGTGGTATTTCCGGTGCGATCCAGCATCTGGCAGGCATGAGTTCCTCTAAATGCATCGTTGCGATAAACAAGGACCCGGACGCACCCATCTTTAAGAAGGCCGATTACGGCATCGTCGATGACCTCTTCAAGGTCGTACCTGAAGTAACGAAAGAAGTAGAGAAACTGCTCAAGAAAGAGGAATAGGCAATTTTATGATATAAAAAACTGATGCATTCTTGAAAATTAGTTTTACCCGCCCAGAGAGCATTTGGGGATGGTGGTGTCACTTAGCTAAAAATTTAAAGCTCTCGCTTATGCACGCAAATAATTAAATTTTTTAAACGCCAGGTATCATTATCTTTCTCCCAAATCCTCAAATTGAAGCTCTCCGCAGCTTGCTGCGGGGAGCGAAGTAATTCGAAGAACAATGAACTCGCTATTCAATTCATTCGTGAAAGACTTTTTTCGAGACCTTTAAAGCTAAATGGTATTGTAAAAAACCGCAAATTGTGTCATTTATCATGCGACGTATGTTTCTCAGGGCCTGAACTGACCCTGAAACAAGGTCACGGTAACAAAAAAAGACTTTTTGCGAAACTGTAAAGACGAGGAAGGAGGGTAAAAATGTCTCTGGAAGTTGATATTGCCGTTATAGGAGCCGGGGCCGTTGGGCTTGCCATAGCTTCCGAATTAGCCCGGGAAGGGGTCTATGTTCTCGAAAAAAACGAGTCCTTCGGGCATGAGGCCAGCAGCAGGAACAGCGAGGTAGTTCACGCCGGGATTTACTATCATGAGGATTCTCTTAAAGCAAAGCTATGTCTCGAAGGAAACGTTCTCCTCTATGAGTTTTGCGCAAAGTACGGTGTCGGCTGTAAAAGAGTGGAGAAGATTTTCTCGGCTGTTGAAGAAGACGAGATGGAGGGGCTTGAAAAACTCTATAATCAGGCCAGGAAAAACGGAGTTGAAGGTCTAAGATTTATTTCGAGGGATGAGCTCAAAGAACTTGAACCTAATGTGGAAGGAATAGCTGGAGTGCTGTCTCCTCCTTCGGGAATTGTTGATTCTTTCTCTTATATGAAAACGCTCTATAACAAGGCAAGCGAAAAGGTTAATTTTGTCTTCAACTGCGAGGCGATCGGAATAGAAAAAATAAACTCAAAGTATAAGGTTACGATAAGGGACTCTGAAGGAGTTTCCACCTTTACCACGCCTATTCTGATAAACGCCGCAGGCTTGCACGCCGAAAAGATAGCCGTACTCGCCGGAATAGATATACCGGAGGCAAAATATAAGACGTATCTTTTGAAAGGCGATTATTTCAGCATACGGCCCAAAAAATGGGGACTGATAAAGAGGCTTATCTACCCTGTTCCGGGAAAAGTCGGCGTAGGGATTCATAACTGCATTGCCATTGATGGAAGGGAGAGACTCGGCCCCGATGAGTACTATGTCGATGAGATAGAATATACGGTCGATGAAAATAAAAAGCAATTATTTTACGATTACGCAAAAAACCTTTTCCCTTTCATTGAAATTGAAGATCTGGAACCCGAATCTTCGGGAATACGGCCCATGCTTCAAAGCCCCGGGGAATCCCTCAAGGACTTTGTAATAAGGCATGAAGAAGACAGAGGTTTTCCGGGATTGATTAACCTTATCGGAATAGAATCTCCGGGTCTTACCTCTTCACTCGCCATCGGAAGGTATGTAAAGGGAATAGTAGAAGAGATTTCGGGATAAAAAGGAACTTAGGGCAGGGCTTCAGCCCTGCTAAAAATAATCCCCCCTTTGTCCCCCCTTTAGTAAAGGGGGGCGAAGGGGATTTTATATAAGATATTATGGAACATACGGCAAAACAAATTTTTACCACAGGGCATGAAGGAAGAGAGATTTTCTGGAATGCCCACAGTTTTGAGATCGCGCTCTATCTTTTTTCCGCGGTCGCAATTGCGGTCTTTATCATTGGCATATACAGGCGATGGCAGATGTGGACCGCACTGGGCAAGGCTGAAAACAGAAATGACAATACGGGCGAAAGAATAAAATCTCTTATCATCAACGGTTTTTTGCAGATAAGAACATTTAAGGATGCCTATCCGGGAATTATTCACGGATTGATATTCTTTGGATTCTTTGTTTTGTTGCTCGGTGCGGCTGTTGACGCAATTGAGGCCCACATAGGTTTACCATTCTACCATGGATCGTTTTATCTCTGGTTTTCACTTGCCCTGGATATTTTCGGCTTGTTTGTTGTAATCGGCGTAATACTCGCCATCGAAAGGAGATATATAAGAAAGGTCGACAGGCTTGACAATACCCTCGATGATGCGTTCTCCCTTATTCTGATACTCGGCATAATTGTCACGGGTTTCATCGTTGAGGGACTGAGGATCGCCGTTACCGAACCATCGTGGGCTGTCTGGTCTCCTGTCGGGTATCTTCTGGCAAAGATTTTTCATGGTATAGATACGATAACTCTGGAATCCCTTCACAAGATCACATGGTGGTTTCACACCTTTATAGCCTTAGGTTTTATAGCTTACATCCCTTACTCCAAGATGGTCCACATCATTACGGCTCCCGCCAACCAGTACATGAAATCGCTGAAACCCGCCGGCGCGCTCGAACCCATCCGGGACTTCGAAACCGCCGAGTCTTTCGGTGCAGGTCAGCTGGAAGAATTTACATGGAAACAGATATTCGATGCAGACGCCTGCACACGCTGCGGGCGATGTCAGGACGGCTGCCCGGCTTATCTCTCCGGAAAACCTCTTTCTCCCAAAAAGCTCATTCAGGATATTAAAACATACTGGACGGAGAGGGTACCGGTTGTTCTTAAAGCGAAGAAAGCCGTAAAAGAAGGGGAGGATCCCCGGATACCGGAACCTGAAAAGGCGATGCTCGGCGAGGTCATTGATCTCCATGAATTGTGGGCATGTACGAACTGCATGTACTGTATGGAGCACTGTCCCGTCTATATCGAGCACGTACCCAAGATTGTCGACATGAGGCAGTATAAGGTTTTGATGGAGGCGGACTTTGCTCAGGAGCTGCAGTTGACTTACAGGAATATGGAAAATAATTCGAATCCCTGGGGCATCGGTGCATATACGCGCGGAGATTGGGCCAGGGAACTCGGTGTAAAGACCCTCTCGGAAGATCCCGATGCGGAATATCTCTACTATGTGGGATGTTCCGGGTCTTTTGATGACAGGGGCAAGAAAGTAGCGGTTGCGCTTGCCAGGATTCTCAAGACGGCCGGGGTCAGTTTCGGGATTCTCGGCACGGAGGAGGGCTGCTGTGGTGATTCCGCCATGAGGGGTGGAAATGAGTATCTCTATCAGACACTTGCCCGGATGAATATTGAAGTGATGAACGGTTACGGTGTAAAGAAGATCATTACCACATGCCCGCATGGTTACAATGCTCTCAAGAAAGATTACCCTAATTTCGGCGGAAATTATGAGGTCTATCACCACACGGAGATACTGGCCGATCTGATTGCACAGAAAAAGATCATATTGAATAAATCTGCTTCCGGGCTTTTCACCTATCACGATTCATGCTTTCTTGGAAGATACAATAATATTTATGATCAGCCGAGAAGTGTTTTGAGAGCCGTTCCCGGCATAAAACTGACCGAGATGGAAAGGAACAGGGACAGGAGTTTCTGCTGTGGTGCCGGCGGCGCCAGGATGTGGATGGAAGAGGATATCGGTGATAGAATCAACAATATGAGAACGGATCAGGCAATTGAAGTAAACGCTGAAAAGATTGCCGTGGCCTGCCCTTTCTGCTTGACTATGATGAGCGATGGAATAAAAGATCGCAACATGGAGGAGAAGATAGAAGCTCTGGATATAGCTGAAATCATCTGGGATGCCATGGATATGGAATAAAAAGAGGATATGGTCGAAGGAATCAGGTATCAGGATAAAACGTGGTTGAATTTTTACGAAGAGGGCGTGCCGGAATCCATCGAGTACGAGGATATCTGTCTGCCGGAAATCCTGAACAGGACAGCCGCCCGGTCCCCCGATCATATCGCTCTCATCTTCCAGGGTTATAAAGTCACCTTCAAAGAACTGAAAGAGATGGTTGACCGCTTTGCAACTTGCCTTGCCGGCTTCGGTATCAGAAAGGGTGATGCCGTTTCAATTTTACTTCCCAATGTCATTCCCTGTGTCGCAGCATATTTTGCCATACTGAGACTCAGGGCGATAGCGGTCATGAACAACCCTCTCTATTCCGATCGAGAACTGAAATATCAGTTCACCGATTCCGGCTCTAAAGTCCTGATCACCATTGATCTTCTCGCAAACAGGATGATAAACCTGCGGCCCGAAACGGCAATCAAGGAGATTATCTATACCTCAATCGGAGACTATCTCCCCTTCCCCAAGAATCTTCTGTTCCCGTTGATAGCTAAAAAGAAGAAGTTTGCCGCAACTGTAAAACCGGCCGCCGATGTATACAGATGGAAGGATTGTATCGTTAAATCCTCACCCGAACCTCCCGAAGCGAAGATCGGTTTTGACGATGTGGCGATGTATCAGTATACCGGTGGTACTACGGGAATTTCCAAGGGTGTCATGCTCACCAATGCCAATCTGAGTAAGCAGGTTCAACAGATTGAGGCATGGTTTCCCCAATTTAATAAGGGGGAAGGAACAATTCTGGGAGCGCTTCCCTTTTTTCATGTCTTCGGTCTTTCCACCACCATGAATCTTGCCGTCCATATGGGTTGGACAAATGTTATGGTACCGAGGCCGCAGCCGAATCATCTTCTCGAAGCGATACGAAAATTCAGACCCACATTTTTACCTCTTGTTCCCACGATGTTTATCGGTATGCTGAATCACCCCGATATCAAAAAGACAGATCTGACCTGCGTCAGAGGATGCTTCTCCGGGAGTGCACCTATGCCTGTTGAGGTTATACGTGACTTTGAAGAGGCTACAGGTGCTGTAATCGTCGAGGGGTATGGATTAACAGAAACCACCCCGGTGACGCATGTCAATCCTTTTGCCGGTGGCGCGCGTAAGGTAGGAAGTATCGGGCTTCCTATCTCCGATACCGAATGCCGTATCGTTGATCTGAAGACCGGCACAACAGATGTATCCATCGGGGAGCGCGGGGAACTTATTATCAAGGGTCCACAGGTCATGAAAGGCTACTGGAACATGCCGGATGAGACAGCAAATACATTGAAAGACGGCTGGTGTTATACAGGCGACATCGCCACCATGGACGAGGATGGTTATTTTTATATTGTTGACCGCAAGAAGGATATAATTATATCAAGCGGTTATAATATTTACCCGCGTGAGATCGATGAAGTATTTTATGAACATCCCGGGGTTGAGGAAGCATGTGCCATCGGTATCCCCGATCTGAAGCGTGGAGAGAATGTCAAAGCCTTCGTAGTTATCAAAGATGGCAAAACGGCTTCCGAGGAAGAATTGATGGAGTTTTGCAAAAACAAGCTCGCAAAGTACAAGTGGCCTGTAGAGATTGAGTTCCGCAAAGAACTGCCCAAATCAAACGTCGGGAAAACCCTCCGTAAAGAATTAAGAGCTGAGGAGCTTGAAAAGCGGGAGAAAAGGGGTTAACAGGACTCCTTCCAAGAGCGTCAATCCTGCCATGCGGGAAAATGAAAGAATTCTATACCGCACAGGGGACAGAACGACCGGGCAGCAGTTCCATCCGGTATTTTCTCACCTGTAACGTTTTACATTTCAATAGTTCTTTTATCTCAGAAAGTGGAAGTATCCGGTAATCCGTATTTCTTATTATTTCAAGTAATTCTATGAAGTGTCGTGACCATATTCCACCTTCTGCCTCGGCGTGTATGGGAAGCACGTGCATTCCCCCATCTTTCAGAATTTGAAAAATCGTTGTAACACCCTGATTAATGCCAATCTCTTCAAAACAGGGGAGGTTCGAAGGTATCTCCATTAGACCTGAGTTTTCATGAATAAATGGTTTCCCGGCACGTGTACAACTGAGATAAGCGAAATTGAATCCCTCTAAAATCTCCAGGACCCTGTCGTCAATGAGCCACCCCGGCGCCCCAAATGACAAAGGTTCTTTATTAACAATCTTTTTGTATGCGTTGACGCCTTTTTGAAACCAGTTTTCTATCCATTCACAGGAACGGGTATGGAGTTGATCCTGCCATCTCCTGTGGTCCCAGGCATGAAACTCTACTTCATGTCCCTCTGATATAATTTGTTGTACAAGCCCCGGGAAGGAAAGGGCAATCATTGGTGAGGGGAGCAGTGTGCCGTACAGAGCAGTTCTCATACCATAGAGGCGGCCTGCTTTGGTTCTGAACATCTTTTTGAGAAAACGCGGGTTTTTGATGAGCTGAAAGATTGCTATACCAGAGGAATCGGGTCCCATGCTCAGGTAAAATGTTCCCTTAATGCCAAAATCGGCCATAATCGAAAGGAGACGGGGCACCCCTCTTTTCATACCCAGATGGGTATCTACATCGATCTTCAGGCCCAGTATATTTTCTTTATTTTGACGAATGGACTGCTCTCTCATTTTCCTCCAAGAAGGCATATAGCGTCTTTCTGAGTGATTCTTCCAGCCCGGTCACAGGAGTCCAGTCCAGAAGCTTTCTTGCCTTCTCGATGCTCGGTTTCCTCGTATAAATGTCCTGGTATCCTTTGCCATAGTACTCAACGGCCGACACTTCTATAATTTCTGAAAAATCCTTATCATTTTTGTGGTCGGGGTGTTCCATGAAGATTTTTTTTAACATGTGGGCAAGCTCTTTTATGGAGCATTCATTATGGGGATTGCCGATGTTTATGATCTGGTTTTTACAGCAATCATTCCTGTTTTCCAGGATCCTCATAAGTGCATCTATCCCGTCATCCACATAGGTAAAACACCTCGTTTGCCTGCCCCCATCCACAAGAGATACAGGTCGTTTCATCAATAGCTCTGCAATAAACTGGGTAACAACCCTTGAACTTCCCTCTTTTGCAGTATCCAGGGAATCCAACCTTGCACCGATCCAGTTGAAGGGTCTAAAGAGGGTGAACTCCAGGTCACCCCTGGTACCATGGGCATAAATGACACGATCGAGCATTTGTTTGCAGCATGAATAAATCCAGCGCTCCTTCTGTATCGGTCCCACAACAAGAAAAGTCTCGTCTTCTTTAAATTCAGGATCTGTAGAGGCGCCATAAACTTCCGAGGTGGAGGGAAAGGCAATCCTTTTATGATATTTCACACAATGCTTCACTATATTGAGATTCATTTCAAAGTCCAGATTGAAGACACCGATCGGATCCTCCACATAATGTTTCGGAGTGGCAATAGCAACAAGCGGTATGATGACATCGCACTTTTTGACGTGATATTCAATCCATTCCTTGTTGATTGCAATGTCACCTTCCAGGAATTTGAAACGGGGATTATCAAGTACCTTATCCAGTTTATCGAAGGCGAGATCCATACCATAGACAGCCCAATCGGTTGTTTCGAGTATTCTGTTGGTTAGATGATGTCCTATGAAACCATTAACGCCAAGTATTAAGATTTTCATTTTAAAATAATGTCCTTCCTTTTCTTGAAATATTTAAAGATACTGTGGTCTCTCATACGTTCTTCTGTCACCTCGATGTCTATCAGCCTGAGTCTTCCATCCGATGCCCTGATATAGACATTGCCACCATCAACCTCTACCGTTCCTGCGGTGAAGTTAGGGTGATTTCCCTCTTCCGGCAGTCCCCACCAAACAAACAATTTTTCCCCTTCAGGGAGATATGTAAAAGCCCCCGGATAAGGTTTCGTAACCGCCCTGATAAGATTATAAATTTGTATTACCGGCCGGTTCCAGTCAATCTTCCCATCTTCGGGCTTCCTCCCGCCGAAGTAACTTCCCGATTGTAAATCCTGGGGGTGCCGGGGAGCGCTTCCATTTTTTATCAGGGGGAGGAGTTCTTCGAGGAGTTCTCTCGCCTTCTCGCAGAGTTTTTTATAGAGGATAACGGCGGTATCTTTACTATCTATTATAACTTCTTTCTGCCCCACTATATCTCCCGCATCCGCCTTTTTAACCATGTGATGCAGTGTAACACCGGTGCGCTTCTCACCATTTAGAAGCACCCAGTTTACGGGACACCTTCCCCTGTAAGCCGGGAGCAAGGATCCATGAAGGTTGTATGCCCCCGATGAGGGTACGCTTAGAATTTCTTTACCCAATAGATTCCGATAATAAAATGAAAAGATCGCATCCGGTGCCATGGCACCGATCTTTCCGATCCAATCCGGCGTATTTACATCTTCCGGGCAGAACACGGGAATCTTATTTTTTCCCGCCCAGTCAACCACTGAATCAAACCAGCAGTTTTCATCGGGATTGTCCTGATGGGAAAAGACAGCTATAATATCGAAGCGCTCACGCTTCAATGCTTCAAGACCCGCGATTCCCATATTGTGATAGGCAAACACGACAGCTTTCATCTGGAATTTTCCTCGACATCGGAAGAATAAATCCTGTCAATGACATATTCCGGTCTTCTTCTGACTTCTTTATATATTCGCCCGACATACTCACCCGTGACACCAAGTGCAAAAAACTGAAAGCCTATAAAGGCAAACATTATGGCAAAGAGCGTAAAAACACCTTCTGCCGCCCAGGCAGCACCATAGACGAGACGGGCGATTCCAAGGATGATGCCAAAACTAACCCCCAAAAAAGCCATCCCGATACCCGCATACATAATCAATTTTAGGGGAAAATCGGAGAATGATGATATCAGGTCGAACTGTAGATTGATAAGTTTTCTCATGGAGTAATGTGATTCACCTGCATACCTCTCTTCGTGGGCTACTTCAATTTCCGTTACATGTTTGGCAAAATAGGTGGCCAATGCCGGTATGAATGTGGATTGTTCACGACAGTCGATCATGTGTCGCACAATACTGCGGCGATAAACCCGAAGCATACATCCCCAGTCTGTCATATGGACTCCTGTAATCTTCCTTGCGATAATATTTATTATCCTGGATGGAAATGTCCTGAAGATGGAATCTTTTCTCTCTTTTCTTATGGTACCAACGACGTCATAATTTCCTTCTTCCATCGCTTTTACAAGTTTTGGAATTTCTTCAGGTGGATTTTGAAGGTCAGCATCCATTGTGACGATCATGTCGCCTTTGACAACAGAAAACCCTGAAAAAATGGCTGCATGCTGTCCGTAATTCTTTGTAAGTTCCAGAACCTTCACTTCAGGCTGCGTTGTAAAACTCTTCAGGATGGAAAGACTCTTATCACTGCTTCCATCATCTACAAAGATAATTTCGTATTTTTTACCCATATTTCTCATGACGGGAGTAAGACGTTCCATCAGACGAGCCAGGTTTGCTTCTTCATTGTATACAGGGATTACTATCGAAATCATTATCTCCTTATCCATGATTCAATATCTCCTTGATCGCTTCACAGACGTAGAGTACGTCCTTGTCTCCCATACCTGGAAATAGAGGTAAAGACACGATTCTATCCGCGGCATGCGCTGTTTCTGTTAGTTTTTCTTCCATAATTCCAAAGCGTTTTTTTATATAGCTTAAATAGTGCCCCGGGGGGAAATGTATCCCATAACCGATATTATATTCCGTCAACTTTTTCATAAAATGTTCTCTGCTCATGCCCGTTACTTTTACGACGAAGAGGTGCCATGCGTGAACGTGCTGGTATGGAGAAACTCCGGGTATGTCGAGCCCTTTCACACCAGCCAGGTTTTCCTTATAGAGATCTGCCAGTTCTTTTCTGCGGTTATTGAATTCTTCCAGTCTGGCCAGTTGGGCCGATCCCAGTGCGGCCTGGATATCCGTCAGATTATATTTGAATCCAGGTTCGTTTATATCATACTCCGGATTCCCACCTTTACCGTATCTCTTCCAAGCATCCCGTTCAATGCCGTGAAATCTTAAAAACCGCAGCCGTCTTTCGAGTTGATCATCACTATGTGTTATCATGCCACCTTCGCCGGCCGTGATGTTTTTCAGGGGATGAAAGGAAAAAATGGCTGGATGGCCGAATCCCCCGGCATGGACACCCTTGTAATAGGTCCCCACGGCATGTGCCGCATCCTCTATTATGGAGAGATTGTATCTTCCCGCAATATCCACTATCCTGTCCATATCGGCAGGGGCACCCGCAAAATGAACGGGAATTATAGCCTTCGTTCTTTCCGTGATCGCCTCCTCAATCAGATCTGCATTGATATTCAAGGTATTATAATGAATATCAACGAAAACGGGTTTTGCACCGCAAAGTGTAATCATATTAACGGTGGAGGCAAAGGTCATGGAGGGTGTTATGATCTCATCTCCCTCTTTTAAACTTAAAGTGAGCATCATGAGATGCATACCTGCTGTGCCTGAACTGAGGGAGATGGCATGGGATGCACCTGTAAGTTCGCAGAACTGTTCTTCAAAAGAAGCGCAGATGGGACCCGTTGTGATCCATCCTGATTTTAAACATGAAACAACTCCATCAATCTCGCTTTCGCCAATTGACGGCCTGCTTAACGGTAGAAAATCTTTTCTTATTTTCATAAACTAACCCTGTACCTAATCAACATCTCAGACGCAGAAGATAAAAGGCGCCGTTACTCCATAGCACCTCTATGTTCGGAATTCTCTTTCTCAGTTTTTCCAGTCTCTCTTTGTATTGCGTTACACAGTAAACATTCCCCTTTTTCTTGCAAAGCTTAAAAAACTGCTCAGAGGACAAAAAATAACGGTTCCTTTCATCAGGGGAAAGTTGTCTGATACCATAGCTCAATTCTCCAAAATCGTCAACAACAGGGGTCCTGATCTTGTTATAAAAATCAATTCCATAAACATTAATTCCGTATTGGAACAATTCCTGATCGGCGGGAATGAAAAATTTGATTGCCTGTGAAACAGGGTAAGCGGATTTATATGGGGTTAAAAAATCAGAAACTGGAAAGACCATAGAGCCTAAAAACAGGGCTGAGAGGAGATAAACTGTCACAAACCATCCCTTATTCCATCTTCTTCTTATAATATCAGGCAGAAATATAATCAAGACCTGCAACAATATGGGCAAAATAATGAGAGGAATCCATTCTTTACCTTCAACGGCATGTTTTTTTAGAAAGGGAGGGACACATAGTGCAATTATAAACAAACAAGACTGTAAGATAACAGGAAGATGGGTGAGAAGGCTTCCTCTCTTTGACTCGTATTGGACAATGCTTTGCTCGTCATAAAGACTGAAAAGACAACCAAGAAGGACTGCAATTGGCAGGAAGACGGGTGTAATATAGGGTATCAGTTTGGATGAAGAGAAGGAAAAGAATAGAAAAATAAAAATTGCCCACGTCAGGAGAAAACGTGTGTCGACTTTCTGCCAGAGAAGAGTTGTTTTCCCTGAGATTCCTCTTATCGCCTGAAATAAAAACGCGCACCAGGGAAGTGTGCCCAGTATAATGATGGGTATATAATAATAAAATGGGCCAGCTTTACGACATACGTCTGTTGTATATCTCAAAAACTGTTCGTGGATGAAAAAGAACCACAGGAAGTCTTTGTTCGCCTTTTGAACGAGAAAGATCCAGGGCGATGAAATCGAAAGAAAGATAATTATCCCGATTGGCGAAAAAAGCCGTAAGATATCTCGCCATTTCCTGCCAATTAAAAGCCACAGTACCAATATGGCAAAAGGAAAGACAACCCCAATGAGACCCTTGGTTAGAAAGGCCAGGGCGCTGGCGATATATAGAAGATAAACCCAAATCTTTTTCTGACAATCTCCTGTGATATATCGATATCCTGCCCAGGTGGCAAGGCAGACGAAAAAAGCAAGGGGAATATCCAGTATATTTATTCTTCCAAGAATAAAATGGTACAGAAATGTGCTTAAAATCCCTGCCGAGTATAATCCTGTCCTTTCACCGGCAAAGAAAACACCCATAAAATATACAAGGATAACACATCCCCAGGCACAGAGACCCACGAAAAGCCTCGATGAAAATGCGTTTTCGCCGAACATTTTGAATGATAGAGCTGTTGCCCAGTAACAGAGAGGAGGCTTTTCGAGATAAATCACATGTTTCAAATGGGGGGTGATATAATCCCCCGTGCTGTTCATGAGGCGCGGGATATCGCTGTAACGGGCTTCGTCAGGTTCCATCAATGGCATGGCTGGTAACAGAATTACGTAGAGAAAAAGGGGGATAACAAATAGAAATAGAATTTTGCTTTTCATCCTTTTAATCTTAGCTCTCACGATTTCTCAGACCTTCTGTTTCTGAAATTAAGTCCCTGCCTGATAAAGAACCTACAACGATTCCCAGAACCAATTTTTTTATCATGGACTTCGTAAAAAGCTTCGTTATGCCCTTTAGCTGTATTATAATTATAGCGGCAAGTAACCTTTTAGCTAAAAATGACAAAATGGTGTATTTCCGACTTCCTACGAGAGCATCAAGTACTAAGCTCCGAATTTTGTCAGTCTTTTTGCGTGGGCAAGAGCTAATCCCATAAGATATACCGTCGGCATTCTGCCCAACCCGCCATGGATGCATTCCCTTTCGCCAAATCGTTCTACATTGTCCGGTCTGCAGGTGTCCGATGAGAGTAACACGGGAACCGGGTGCCAGCTATGGGAGGCAAGGAGTGCCGGAGTTGAGTGGTCTCCGGTCACAACCAGGACATCGGGATTAAGCTCGGTTATCACAGGGAGGAAGGAGTCGACCTCCTCAATAACCTTTACCTTCGCATCAAAGTTTCCATCTTCACCCCTGGAATCCGTCGGTTTGATGTGAAGAAAGAAAAAATCATATTGACTGTAATTATCACGCATGGCAGCAAATTCAGATTCTATCGTCTCCGTCAGCGTGTTGACTGTCATACCTAAAATCCGTGCGATACCCCTGTACATCGGATAGTTTGCAATGGCAAGTGACTTATCGAGGCCAAATCTTTCACTGAAACCGGGGTACCTGCGGTATTTCGCATAGCCCCTGAGCAGTATCATATTTGCTTTCTCTTCATCGGAGAGCACATTTTGGGCTTTGTCAGTCAGCTCCGCAATGATCGCCGCAGTTTCTGCCGCCTCAGGTATCAGAGCCTCAGGCGAAAGCGGGGGCATTCCGACTTTCTGGGGGTCTGTTTCTTCTATCTCTTCATGTAAATTATCTCCCCTCACAACGACCAGTGCACGGTGTTCCTTTACAGTTTCGAAGAAAACATCATGTGATTTCAGCTTTATCCCTTCCCGTAATTTACGGCAGAGTCTCTGGTTGGTTTCATTGTCGATACGACCGGCCCTTCTGTCAACTACCACGCCACTTTTATCTATGGTCGCGAAATTGACTCTCATAAAGAGGTCTTTTTCTTCCATTGGAAAGTCGATCCCCGCCGCCGCCAGCATTCCCCTACCCACATTGTTCTTCACGGGATCGTAGCCGAAAAGCGCAAAATGAGCGGGACCGCTCCCCGGTGTTATCCCGTATCCGATCGGGTCGAGGAGACCGCAGATCGATTTTTTAGCCAAACGGTCCAGATTCGGGGTATCGGCCGTTTCCAGCTCTGTTTTATCACCCCCGGGAAGGGGGAGACCCCCTATACCATCGAGGATTAAAAAAACGATTTTTGTATCATTCGGCACTACAAGCTTATCAATCAACTCAGGATTCATCTCTCTTTTCTCTCTTTACATTTTTTTGTAGATTCCACCGCTTGTGGAATTTTGCAAGATGGCAGGTATCTCTTGCAATGTTTTATTATTTTCTTCTCATCGACGAGGGGTCCCTGATTTTTACTGACAATGGGCTTTACCGTCTTCCATTTCAACAGGTCAGGTTTGCCTCACATCTTCGATGACTCAACTGGAGGATTCATATTTATCTTTATTTTATAGCATAAAGTGGGGGGACCGTTCAAATAAAAACCTGAACTTAATCTTTTTTTGGCACGCTTGTTATCCCGGTCAATTTGTATTTTCTTGACATTTGCCGCTTGAACGTACTATAAATTTCGCCTGCGAATAAAAGGGATTAATGGGGGGATATCGTTTTGTTCCCTTCGCTACTGGAGGAAGTAAATGGCCATAATAATTGACGGAAAGAAGATAGCACAGGACGTCAGAAATGAGATTAAAGAGGAAGTTCTCAGGCTGAAGGTAAAAACCGGAACAGTTCCGGGGCTTGCTGTCATCCTCGTCGGAGACGATCCTGCTTCAAAGATATACGTCAGGATGAAGGAAAATGCCTGTAAGGAAGCCGGTTTCTTATCAAGAGAACAGAAGCTTCCTGCCGAAACAGATGAAAAAAGGCTGCTCAAGATTATTGAAGAGCTGAATCGCGATGATGAAATACACGGCATTCTGGTTCAGCTTCCCCTTCCTGATCATATCAATTCCGATTCAATCATAGAAGCCGTTGATCCCCGAAAAGATGTCGACGGCTTTCATCCATATAATATTGGTCGTCTCTTTGCCGGAAACCCTTTTCACATGGCCTGCACCCCGATCGGCATCATAGAGCTTTTGGACCGTTACAATGTGGAGATTGAGGGGAAAGAGACCGTCATAGTAGGCAGGAGCAATATCGTGGGAAAACCCCTGGCCCTGATGCTTCTTGCACGACACGCTACCATAACCATGTGTCACACACGAACGAAGAACCTTTCCGAGGTCACAAGAAGAGCGGAAATCCTCATTGCTGCCGCAGGAAAGGCTGAAATGATAACGGGAGATATGGTGAGGGACAAAGCTGTCGTTATAGATGTCGGCATAAACAGGCTCGAAAGTGGCAAACTGGTCGGAGATGTGGCCTTTTCCGAGGTTTCCCAAAAAGCTTCCTATATCACACCGGTTCCCGGCGGCGTCGGTCCGATGACGATAGCAATGCTCCTAAAGAATACCCTGAATGCAGCAGTTCGCCAACAGGTTTAAAATCCAGGGGAACCTGATGATAGTCAAGGGCGGCACATTTGACACACCAATAAATAATATTCTCATCATACAACTTGGTGATATCGGCGACGTGGTCTGGGCCACACCAACCTTCCGGGCTGTAAAGGAGACGTATCCGCAGGCAAATGTTTCGATTCTTGTACGGGAAGGGTTTGGATCTCTCCTGGAGGCAGATCCGCATATCCATAGAATCTTTGAGATTAAACGATTCAAAGGAGGCCTCTTAACCAGGACAAAGAAACAGATCGAATTCGTCAGGGATCTACGAAAGGTACATTTTGATCTTGTCTTTGATCTCCGTTCAGACGATCGGGGCACCTTTATGGCCTTCCTTTCCGGTGCTCCAATACGGGCTTCTATTCTCTATCGGGATATTCCGTGGCGTGATCGTTTCTTTACCCATTTAGTTGTTCCTCCTTCATCGGACAAAAGAATTTATGGCGCCGCAGAGCAATCTCTTCGTATTGTCAGGGAATTTGGTATTGATACGGGTAACACGACTCCGTGCCTCTTTATTCCCGATGATATAATGGAGAGTGTACACTGGCTTCTTAAAAAGGAAAGGTTGATGGATTTACGATGGATTACCCTGAACCCCTTTTCCAGATGGCAATACAAAGAGTGGGGATATGAAAAATGGGCACAGATCGTTGACTGGTTATGGCAAGAATATAGAATCGCCACCGTAATTGTCGGGTCTCCGGAGGAACGCAACAGGTCAATTGATATTGTCAAAAAATGCCGCCAACTGGTTTTTAATTTTACAGGCAAGACGACTTTGAGTAAATTAACCGGTTTGCTAAGTCTGAGTTACCTCAATGTCGGGGTGGACAGCGCAGCCCCACACATTGCCGCGGCTGTCGGTACACCTACAATAACTATTTATGGTCCGTCCGACTGGAGAGATTGGGCACCTATTGGTGAAACACACAGCGTCGTCACCCCGGATCGCGACTGCGCGCCCTGTCATCAAAAAGGGTGCGATGGTAGTGGCACAAGTAAATGCATTGAAGAATTAACGGTTGATAGTGTAAAGGGGGCAATTCAGGAATTCCTGGACAAGTATGGACAATCATAAGCTGAAGGGATTGAGGGATATGAGAAAAGTCTTAATCGGCATACCAGTTTTGGATAACGTGGAAATAACCAGAGCATGTTTACAACATCTTTATCTAAATACAAAGACCGACAGATTGGGATTAAACGCGTCTGTTTTAATTATTGACAATGGATCACAGAACGATATCGAAGATATCTTTCGACAGGAATTTGAAGACCCGAAATTTCCCACTTATTTTTTGAGAAATTCAAAAAATAAGGGCGTGGCTACCGCATGGAATCAGATATTGCGGTTCGCTCCGGAGAAAATATCCGGGCAATCTTTTTATTATGATTATTATGTTGTATCAAACAACGATGCATTGTTCGGCGTTGACTGGTTGCAGCCGCTGGTGGAAGCTATGGAGACTGACAAAAGGATAGGCTGGATCTCCACTATGGAAAATGGCTCTCCCGTATTGGAAGAGTTAATAGAAGCCCATGCATTGTCAAAGAGCTATCGTATCGATCCTCAAAAACCCTATACGACGGCTGTTATTAATGAGAACCTGAAGCACATCTATGGAAAATGGGGAGGGCATGAGCTTTTCTGCCAACTTGTCAGGGACAAAGAACTGCCTCTTTTTATCCCCTTTCAAAAAGAGGACCGGTCTGCTGTCTGCTTTATGGTAAGACCTGCCATGATTGATCAGATTGGGTTTTTTGATGAAGACTATTCTCCAACAGGTATTGCTGAAGACCTGGAATATTTTCTGAGGATGGAGCGGATTTTAATGCCGGCGTGGCTCACTGATGAGATATATCCTGAAGAGGCGAAATGGCAATGTGGTTTCTGCGGCAGGAGCGTTGTACATCACAACTGGTGCAGTACACGGCAGGGACCGAACTTTGATGGTCGAAAATGGGATAAGGCAAGAGAGAAAAACTGGAAAGCCAAGTTTGGAAAATCTCGCAAATATTACACTGAATTACTCCCATAAATTGGCCCTGATCCGAAGAGTGACATGAAAAAAATCGCGCTTGCAATGGAAAAATTCAGTCGGTACGCCGGAGGAGCAGAGTCATATGCCGTTTCTCTCACTGCGTCCCTTATAGAAAATGGGTGGGATGTGCACCTTTTTGGAGAAACGTGGGATGGCGAACCTGAAGCGGCAGTTTTCCATAAGATAAATATCCCGAAATATATTCCTGCCTGGCTCAAGATGGTATTGTTTGCATTGAATCATAAGAGGGCAGTAAAAAATCAGGGTTTTGATGTTATCATGGGTTTTGGTAATACATTGCATATGAATGTTTATCAAAGTCATGGCGGTGTCCACTGGCTTTCGACAAAAAGAAAAGTTTATTCGGAAAAGAGTGAATTTAAACGGGCAATAAAGCGGTTGATCATAATTTTGTCACCGAAACAATGGGTGAGAGCCTGGATTGAATCGGCGCCATTTCGACTTGATCCACGACCAAGAATAGTGGCTATTTCCCAAATGATAAAAAAAGACATGGAGTCTTTTTTTGATGTGAGCAGTACAGAGATCGAGGTTGTATATAATGGTGTCGATACCTCTCGATATAACCAGAATTTATATCATGAGCTTAGAGGCCCGCTTCGAAAGCAATTGGGTATAAAAGAGGACGAGGTCGTTTTCCTGTTTATTTCATATGACTTGAAAAAAAAGGGGATTGAGCCCCTCGTAGAGGCAGCATCTAAACTGAAAATCTCCGGAAAGAACAATTTTAAAATCATAGTTATAGGTGGGTTGCCTTATGGAGCCCTTTCAAGGCAAATCAACAATCTCAATCTTGAAGATATGATAATTTTTACCGGACAGGTTCGCTCTACGGAAGAGTATTACGCGAACAGCGATGTGTTTGTTCTTCCCACATATTATGACGCATGCTCCCTCGTTGTAATCGAGGCAATGGCATGCGGTCTTCCGTCAATCACAACAACAGCCAACGGAGCCTCCGGTATTATAACGGACGGTGAGAACGGTTACGTTATCTCACATCCGCCCGGGTCACTGGACCTGGCGAAAAAAATGCGGCTGCTTTTGGACCATGAAAAACGTCAGCAAATGTCCATGGAAGCGTTACGTACAGGCCGGAGCTACTCCGAAGAAAAGAATCATCAGAAGATGATAGGAATACTTGACGAAGCGAGGAGCCGTAACCCATAACCTATTGTATTCACTGGATTCACGTTGTAGTTTATCCCTTACTTGGTACGAAGCGGGCATGACATTCGTAAAAGAAGTGTGTTGTGTATTGAATCGCCGGTTTAATAACAAACTGTGAATTATGAGTGTGTATCAAGCTTTTTAAAAAAAACCTCTGCCTCGGCATAAGATTCCGGTGTTCCAATATCAATAAACGCATCCTCGCACCGAAAGCCATACAGGCCTTTGGCGATAAGGCTTGGAAAAATATCAAGTTCCAGCGAAATAGGTTTTCCGTCAGGAATAGATTCAATGAGGCTTCGGTTGAATAGATAAACCCCTGCATTAATCCATCCCAAACCCAAGCGAGCACCTTTCTCCTCAAAGCTTATTACACGGACATTCGTGTCAAACTCAACCTGACCGTATCGACGGGTATCCGACAGACGCGCAAGGAGAAGAGCGGCCAGAGGTTTCTTTTCAAAATACCAGACAAGGAATTCTTGCAGTTTACTTTTCACATAAGAATCACCGTTAAAAACCAGAACTGATTTTGTGTGGATCATCGGCAGGGCGAAGCGAAGCGCGCCACCAGTACCGAGGGGTTCAGGTTCCTGTGAATACTGTATGGCAAGGTTATTATAGTTATTCCCAAAGGTTTTTTTGACCTGCTTTCCTTTGTATCCGGTACACAAAACCACATGACGGAAGCCGGTGGCAATGAGTTGGTCCAGGAGATAGGTGAGGAAAGGTCGCCCGGCAACCGGGGCGAGCACTTTGGGATGGTCAGCCGCAATTGTGCGCAAACGAGAGCCCAAACCGCCGGCCAGAATCAAAGCAGTAACTGTCTTATCCGGATCAGGTGGAATAAAATATGACATGGGACCCCAGATTTTCAAAACGAATCGGAACCAACAGTAGGCCTTTTAACGCTTCTTTGACTTTCTGATGATTTTCCGGAGGAACAAAAAAGAGAATAAATCCACCGCCACCAGCACCACAGATTTTGCCTCCCAGCGCCCCGGCCCGAATCGCCGTATCATATATCCGGTCGATTTGACCGTTAGATATTGTGGACGATAAGCCTTTCTTAATATGCCAGGATTCATGCAATAACCTGCCAAAATCATTTAATCCTTCGATTCTGCCGTCAAGGATTTTGATGGCTTGGTCTACCATCGCTTTCATGGCATGTAATTCTTTAAGTTTTTGGGGAGTTTGTTTAATCTGTTCTTCGGCAATATCAGAAGAGAATCTAGCAAAACCGGTGAAATAGAACAAGATATGATCCTGCAAGTATTGCAGTTTTTTCTCCTCAATCGTAACTGGTTTAACTAAAATGCCTTCACTGCCACCAAACTCGATTCTGTTAAATCCCCCAAACGCTGCTGCAACTTGATCCTGTGATCCGACAGACTCTCCAATCAGGTTCTGCTCCACATGAATGGCGTCAAAGGATAGCTTTCTTTTTGTAATCATTCTCCCCTGAAGGGCATAGAGGGAGTTGAGCAAACCGACCGTAAAGGATGAGCTGGAACCAATGCCAGACATCGCCGGTATGTCGCCGGCATGAACCAGTTCGATACCCCTGTCGAGGTTCATAAATCTCAGACATTCCCTTACAGATGGATGTTGGATTTCATCGATATTATGTGTCATCTCTCTCTTTGAATACCGGACAAGATACTTGTGATCAAAAAAAGGCGGTAAATAGCGGCAGGTGATATAGCAATATTTATTGATAGTAGTGCTTAACACGCTGCCCCCGTGTTCGTTATAATATGCCGGATAATCGGTGCCACCACCGAAAAAAGATATCCTGAAGGGAGTTCGAGTTATAATCATAGTGTTGACCTATACCAGTCTATAGTTTCCTTTAACCCTTTTTCAATCGGAGTTTTCGTTTTAAAATCCAGTAGCTTTCTGGCTTTAGTGGGATCGATTAGCCGCTTGGGAATCATCGTTGGCTTGGTAGTATCAAAGACGACACGCGCATTTTTATAGCCATCAAGTCTGATTATGATATCCAGCAGATCTCGTAAGCAGTACTGGTTTCCACTGGCAATGTTAACCACATCGAAACTGTTTATTTTTTCCGCGGCCAATAACAAGCCATCAATGATATCATCGATATAGATGAAATCTTTAATATCTTTGCCGTCACCCCAAACCTCAATGGGATTTATACGTTCAACGACTTTACGTATTAACGCAGGTAAAACATGAGATGTTTCCCATTCAAAATCGTCATAAGGACCATAGATGTTGGCAGGGCGGACAACTATTGTTTGCATGGGCTTATTGATCCGTGTGGAATACATCTCGCAAATAATTTCACTAAAACGCTTCATCCAGGCAACAATAAAGTACTTTTCGAAAAACTCATTGGTAACATCGTTCTCCTTCACCGGATAATCGGTAACTGGATATACCGTATTGCTACTAATAAAAAGCACCTTTTTCACATCGGCAGCATACGCTGCTTCAAACATTAATGTATTCATTATGATATTTGGTGTGAGATGAACCAGGGGTGTTTTCTCCATAACCGCAGCTCCCGATGTGTTGGCAGCACATAGAAAAACATAATCCATGTCCTGGCAGACCTTTTTGCAATCTTCAGGATCTTGCAGATTGCAAAACACATACTCCACTCGATCATCTTTTATTATAGCGTCTTTACTATGCAAAGTAGCTCTGATGTTAGCGCCTTCATCAAGCAGACGTAAAATAAGATTCGATCCTACAAATCCGGCACCTCCGGTGATTAAGATATTTTTGCTGCTAAACATTTCTCGTTTCATATTTTCCTTATTTTCTTCCACTTAAATACAAAGCCATCCGGCATGTGATAGTTTACTCTACAAATCCGCCAAGTTCATCGCGCATAGACAGGATAGGGTTTTTAACGGGCCACCAGATATTGAGTTTGGGGTCATTCCATTTTATTGTAAATTGCCTTGACGGATCATAGTATTGAGACTGCTTATAATGAAAAATTGATTTTTCGCTCAAGCATAGATGTCCGTTACCATATTTAGGCGGAACTAAGACTTGATGCTTGTTTGTCTCTGACAAGACAAACGATTCCCATTTTCCAAAACTGCTCGATTGCTCGTCGTAATTAACCACCACCAAATAAAACTTTCCGTGCAAACAACTTATCAGTTTCCAGGTTGATGAATCACCATGGATTCCCTTAAGCACCCCTCTGGTGGCAATAGAGATGTCATCTTCGACAAAATCAATATCAATGCCTTTTAACCTGTATAACTTCTCATTATACAGTTCTACATATTCCCCACGATGATCTTCAAAGCTGTTGAGCTTGATCAGAAAAACATCGTCCAACTTTGTCTTTTCAACAATCATTGCTAGTCCTATTATTCATCTTCTTTAAAATAATTTTTCTTTTTCACATATTCATCCTGATTTTCTACAAACCACTCCCATGTCTCTTTAAGACCTTCCCGGAGAGAAGTCGCGGGGTTGTAGTCAATAATTTCTCTGGCCAGTGAAATGTCCATGACCCTTCTGGGAAAACCTGAAGGTTTGGTGGTATCAAAACGGTAATTGAAATCAAGGAATTCGTGCAAGGTTTCCACAAGTTTCCCGATAGTGTAGCCTTTACCACTTCCCAGATTAATAAACGGATGATCTCCCGTGCCGTGATACAGCGCAAGAATAATGCCTTCAGCAACATCACGGCTATACGCAAAATCTCTGATGGCTGAACCGTCGCCCCACACTACCACAGGGTCTTCCTTGTTGAAGATTCGAGACATCAATGTGGGAATAACCATAGCATTCTTTGGATCGAAGTTATCTCCTGGTCCGTACACATTGCATGGCCTAACCACTGAGAAGTTGTCCAATCCATATTGAATTTTGTAAGCTTGTATCTGCATCTCAGCCATTCGCTTGGCCCATCCCGGATACATGTCCATAGGCGGACCATCATTACCATCGTTTTCCTTAAATACTTCAGCGCTTGGATAGGCTCCAATAGAACTTGTATACACGATCTTCTGCACCTTATTCAAACGGGAAGCCTCAAGCACATTTGTGTTAAACATAAGAAGCGGTACAAAAAAGCTGGCCGGTTTCGATTTCGTTACTTCAATAGACCCTTTAATACCCGCAAGATGGAAAACAAAATCCGTATCTTTAGTTAGATCTTTGCAAAGATTGAAATCGGTCAGGTCACCCAGAACATGCTCTGCTCTGCTATCAACATTAACATGGTCGAGAGAGACGATTTTAACATAAGCACCTGCAGCACAAAGCAACTTGACCACCTCACGTCCGATAAGACCCGTTCCGCCGGTGACAAGAGCACTTTTTCCCGAAAAACTCCTTAATACATTATCCTTTATCATATAAATCAGCACCCCTATTATGTTACTAAAACGACCGGCTCTGTCCTCCATCAGCAGCGATTGACACTCCGTTTATCAATGACGCACGCTCGGAGCATAAAAAGACCACGACATTTGCCACCTCTTCAGGAGTCCCGAGTCGACCGAGTGTAAACTGCTCGCCGAGCATTTTGTCAAAAGCCTCCGAGTCTTTATTTCGCTCTGCTTCCCATCCGGTCTTCGGAATCATGATGGCACCCGGCGCAACGCTGTTAAAGGTAATGCCCGAGCGCACAAGATCTTTATTCAACCCCAGGCATTTCATAAGACTTGTTTGAGCGGCTTTTGCCATATTAAACCACGGCCTTCCGCCACCTTCTCTGCCATAGATGGACGTTATCGTGACAATACGTCCCCATCGTTGTTTTTTCATCCACGGAATTATCGCTTTTGTGAATTTAACGGCAACCATGGCGTTTTTATTGAAGACTTCCATCCACACGTCGTCGGCAGTTTCCTCGACCACCTCTTTGCCCCAGCGGCCACCTCCACCTACATTGTTAACTAAAATATGAATAGTTCCCCACTCCTGTCGAACAGTATCAATAACTTTCTGAACTTCAGCGGTCTCTGTAACATCGGCGGCAACGCCCAGTACAGCAACGCCCTTGGCTTTGATTTCTCTGACGGTTGAGTTGATATCGGGTTGAGAGCGGGCACATATGGCAACATTACACCCTTCCCCAGCTAACAAAAGGGCTATGCTTTTACCAATACCGCGACTGCCGCCGGTAACGAGTGCGTATTTACCGGAGATTCCAAGATTCATTTCTGTTCCTCTAATAGTGGTTCCCAGATATAATATGTATATCCTTCCATGAACAGGCTCCCCAGATATAAGCGTTTTACTTTTACCAATCGTATAGATCCCCGTTGCTCAAGTTCCTGGAGATAGGGAAGTAAATTCTCCGTATATCCTCTTTTCCTGTGGAATTTTATTGCAAGATAGTCAAAAAGATCATCCTCGTCATAGAGTTCTGTGGTCGGTTCGATATGGATGCATAATCGCGGCTTATTGTGAAGTAAAAACTGTATAAATTTTTCGAATTTACCAGCCAGTTGCTCAATAGCCCCGAAGGTAAATACGGCACTGTTTTGAGATAGCTGCAACGATTCATCCGGTTCAATCATGTCAAACAGGCGACCCCGTATAGTGCCTGCGTCGTTCTCTCCAATTTTATTTATAAGCTCGACGGATGACTGAACGAAATCGAGACCGTGGAACTCCTTCTCCGGAAATAGGGACACCAATAATACGAGGTTCATTCCCGTTCCACACCCAAACTCATAAATTGTGTCAAAGGGAGAAAGATATTTCCCGAAAAGCCATAAACGGAATACAGTCATGAAATCGTATTCGAATCGTTGGTTGGCGGGCATGATATAATCACCTGCATACCGAATCGGCTGGTTTTCTCTGATAAACTTAGGAATTAGCGTGTCAAGGGCTCCACCACTTTCGACAAAGGACTGAAGATTCTCAGCCCATCCATGCTCCCAAACATCTTTTCTCTCGGTAGCGCCGATAATTTGCGTGTCACCTTCTATTTTCTTCAAAACTTGGAGTATTACCTTATCGCGTTCTCTTTTATCGAACCTACGGTATCTGAAATCCTTTTCCCTGATCATCTTTAGACATTCGTCTGGAAAATCCTCGACTTTCGTTCCGAAAGATTGTGCAAAATCGTCAACGGTAACGTGCTGCATATCCTCTCCTTCAATATTTAACATCAAAACGGACCTTTGAATCTGTTTTCATGGCTGTAAAATTCCTCCCCGCTCAAATCCGTAGGTTCGAGACCCAACTTTTCCTCTATTGCCCTTATAATCGTAATAGCATTGGGATAAAAAGCGTTTTCAAGGTGCCGCACCGTAGGGCATGGGGTGAAGGCAAATCCTACCCTCTCGATGGGGGACTTCATTCGTCCAAAGCATTTATCATAAATTCTTGCCGCAGCCTCGGCACTGAATCCACACTCCACCCAGTCGTTATCAGCAATGATACAATGGCCTGTTTTGAGTACAGATTCGACAACAAGATCCTCCTCAAAGGGTGCAATAGTCCTTACGTCAACGATCTCAACATCGACGCCATTTCGAGCAAGGATTTCCGCCGCTTTCAGAGCTTCCACATTCATCCACGACGTACTAACAATGGTAATATCTTTCCCTTCGCGGGTAATATTCGCCGGTCCAATAGGTACTGTGTACGGTTTCTCGGGAACCTCCCCCACCTGCCAATATAGCCATCGGTGTTCAACAAAAATGACCGGATTATCGTCTCGAATTGCTGAGATTAGCATTCCCTTAGCATCATACGGTGTGGTCGGTAGAACGACTTTCAGCCCGGGAATATGGGCGAATATTGAATACATGCTTTTACTATGCTGATGCCCCTGCCCCCAGCCGCGTCCGATAATTACCCGTATAACCATGGGAACCTTCAATTTACCGCCGGAGAAATACCGGTAAGAAGAAACCATGTTTGCCAGCTGATTCATCGCTAGAAGTAAAAAGTCTGCTCGTATATGGACGTGTATGGGTCTTTTCCCGTTAATTGCGGCACCAAGTCCGAAACCTGTCATGGCATCTTCTGAAAGAGGTGTGTCAAAACACCGTTCTTTGCCAAACCTCTCGACCAGATCATTTGTTGAGCCGAATATACGCTTATGATCTGGAACGCCCAACCCGTAAATGAAGACGCTGGGTTCTCTTTCCATTTCCTGAGCAATTGCCTCATTCAGCGCATCACAATAAGTAATACTTCTCATGCCAATACCCCTTCGAATAGTTCGTCACAATCGCAGAAAGGGGCCGCCTGCGCCTTCTTAATGCTGTTCATAATTTTTTCGTCGATCTTCTCCTCAATTTTCTTGACATTCCTTTCATCAACACCACGGTTGATCAATTTTTCTCGCTGACTCCGCACAGGATCACGCTCCAACCATTTTAAGTATTCTTCCCTCGAGCGGTATCCCGCTTCATAATCTTCGCAGATACCAACATGCTCCAGATAACGGTAATATCCGAAGTGTAAAAAAAGCGGCATGCTTGTATCTTTCATGAGTTTTATTCCGTCCCGTGTCAAATTATAAATTACCTCCACATCAGTGGTCTCCTGATTAATCACATGACAATGGAACTTCAAAACAATGTCAGACAATGACTCATACCCTTCCCGTTCTGACTTCGGTGTATGAACTGCGAAACCGTTGTCTGCGCAGACGAAGATAATCGGTAGTTTCATTAGGCATGCCACATTAAGGCTCTCCCAGAAAACACCCTCATTCGCTGCCCCATCTCCGAAAAAGACCGCAACATACTTTTCATTTTTCACCGTTTTATTGGCAAAAGCGGCTCCTACGGCCACGGGTATTGCACTGGCAACAATACCAGAGGAACCCATGAATCCTCCGTCGGGGTTACACATATGCATAGAACCACCTTTTCCTTTTAACAAAGCTGTGTCTTTTCCATACATCTCCGCAAAGAAATCGTTTATATTTTGTGTTTTTGCCAGATATATCGCATGAGATCTATAGGTGCCAAAAATCTGATCTTTTGCCTTTAAAGCATGACATACACCAACTGCTATGGCTTCTTCTCCCATAGACATATGCATAGGAGTTTTCATCTCGTCTTCATGGTAATGTTCCTGAATCTTCTCCTCGGTTTTCCGTATTAGATACATTGTTTTGTATAGCTCTATATTCAACTCTTTCATACTCGCTCCATTATTAAACCGATTCACTATTTGTCAAAAAGAATCTGGATAAAATGGCAACTGGTAAAGCCATATAAATCTCATTTTCAACTATTTTACTAACAATATCCTTAAATTCCAGGCACTCTACACTTTCGATTTCATAATCGCATTTCTCCCTTCGGTCGTATTCCTGGCCGGAGATGTGTATTTGAAAAATGTACGGCAGAAGGGGGCTGCGGGGAATAATTGCGAACGGTGGAAGTCTCTTGAACCGTTCAATGTTGTGAATCTCGATCCCTGTCTCCTCCGCAAGTTCTCTAGCTGCGGTTTGGACTGGCCGCTCGTCCCTTTCCATACCGCCAGCGGGCAGTTCTAAAGTGATGTCTTCCAACACGGGCCGTTTTACCCGTACCATTATAATAGCTCTACTTTCTAAGATGGGCAATACTGCAACTTGAGGTTGATTATGCTCGACAGTATAATATCCGCCGCGATTGCGCACCGTGAACCAAGGATTTTCATGTACGGTCTCCACGGGGATCAGCGAAGTACACTGTGGAGCAATTAGTCTTGGGTCGTCAGTTTTAATTTTCATGATTATCGTGTTAAAAATACTTCACCAGACTTGACTCTTTTCCTCCAGTAATCGAGTAAATCCTGCATGGTTTTTTCAAAAGAAATTTCAGGCTCCCATCCGGTATGTTTTTTAAACTTTGTTGTATCGGGAACCTGGAGATCGGCATCCAGAACGCGCAAACGATGTTGTTCCGTCTCCACGCTAATGTCTTTCCTGTAAGAAATGGAAAGCAGGTGGTTAAGCATTTCACCAACAGTACAAGAAAATGTTCCGCCGATATTATAGTACTCGCCCGGGGTTGGATTGATCGTAACAAGCATATAATAGGCCCTGACCGCATCACGCACATCAGACCACGTCCGCAGGGAATATAGATTGCCGGTTTTGACCACCGGAGGAATCATGCCCTCTTCGATCATGGCTATTTGTTTGGCAAAAGTTGATTCCGCAAAAACATCGCCACGCCTGGGACCGGTATGGGTGAACATTCGGGTGGTCATAACCTTTTGTCCGTAAGCCTCAGCGTAAAATCGTCCCAACAGATCCGTGCCAACTTTGGAAATCGCATATGGAGAGGCCGGATGAAAAGGTCTTTCCTCATGAATGGGAAGATGTTCTTTCGATACTCTTCCAAACACTTCCGAGGAAGCACAGATATGAATTGTCGGATCGATATCCGTAGCTCGTCTTAGCACCTCCAGAAGTCTTGCTGTCCCAAGGATGTTGGTATCCAACGTATGAAGCGGAGAAGTGAAACTGGTTGCAGGATAACTCTGTGCAGCTAAATGAAAAACATAATCAGGCCTGGATATTTCGACCGCATTTTGCAGGGAAACATAATCATTGAGGTCCCCGTCAATGAAGTACAGCCGGTTGTTTTTATTTGCCCTATCAAGCAAATGCTGAACATTATCCAACGGGCTTCGCCAGCGGCACATACCATAGATGTCCCAGTCAGTCTTTTCCAATAAAAAGTCTGTAAGATGGGAACCAACCATGCCGGTTACACCGGTTATTAATGCCTTCATAGACCTTCCTTAATCTAAGGGATTTTTTTCTAATTAAATTACTCCTCTGCTTCATTGGTCTTATATGATAAAAAAAGAGATAAATCAACTCCACAAATCTTATTTGTGGAGTTGAAAATATTATAGGAGGATATGTTTCAGAAGCATAAGTAATCGATATAAAAGAGTATGTTAGGCTTTGTATAATCTGCTATCAAGGATTTGTATCTCGTGCATTTAACCTTGATATTGGAAATGCCGACACTTTTCTATTGCTTCGACAGACACAAAGTCTTCGTGCTTTTCTGACTGCTGCCAGTCAATCTTACCCGGCAAATATAGACTAAACAGGTTCTATCCAAATTAGCAGATGACCACGGGCGTAAGCCCGTGGGTATTCATCAGAAAGAGCAAATAAGATGATGTGATGGGATGCTAAAACAAAAAACAATGATTTTTTAGATTTTTTATGTTAGACGAAATTCTTGATAAGAATGAACGTGTGATTTCAGAATGAATTTGATTCTACCAACAGGGGTTATCTATAATGCTTAAGCCAAAAATCTCTATCGTAATGCCTACGCTTAACATCGCTAGATTCATTCAAGATGCCTTAAAGAGTATAGATCGACAATCCTTTAAAGGATGGGAACTTATTGTTATGGATGGTGGTTCTACTGACGGGACGCTTGATTTTATTGAAAAATTTGCACATCCTAATATTCGAGTGTTTTCGGAGCCGGATGAAGGGCCGTTTCACGCCACAATTAAAGGCTTTGAGAAGGCTCGAGGTGATTATTTCATGACTATGTGTGGCTCTGATGGTTATATTGACAGTAATTGGCTTCAGCTTTGTGTTGATGTTTTGGATTCAGATCCTGAAGTTTCTCTTGTATGGGGTGTCCCTGCCCTATGTACAGAGGATGGAAACATAGGCGGGCCACATCCCGCTTTTAAACAGTTTCTAAAAAGGCAAGGCGTGATCAGTCGGCTGTTGCGCATGATGGATTGGAATCAGCGTAGTCCTGTCCCGCCAAGGTTCAATCGATGGCTTCAAAAGCGGTTAGGTGCTGACGACGTTCAAAAGAAGAACTGGTTTTTCTTCTGGTTGGAGACAGGGCTGTGGTTTCCTGATCTCAATATGTGTTATAGCAGATTAGTTCATGAACGTTGTATGCCGCCCTATTTACTGGGCAGCTATGTTAATGAACGTATGTTGACATTTTATTTCAATTTTAATCGGCAGGGATTTTTACCGCTTTGCATTCCACGGATTGCAAATTTTGGTCGAACTCATGCAGGGCAGGTTGGAGCCGTTCGGGATTCTGAAGTACAGCGAGAAGTAACAGAGTACCTTGGCTGGGTCCGAACCTACGCAAACCAACTACGCAATGGGGAGGTGTTGCATGAGTTTCGCGGGCAGAATGGCGAAGTGATAGGGCAGTACAGTTGTTGCTCGAGATAGTATTTGTCTCAATCTCTATTGGGCTTTTTCCACACAATAAGAGGCAGAATTGGCATCTGTTAAATAGTCTTTAGAAATTTCCCTAAAAAGCTTACATCTTTTAAATTTAATATTGATTGCCTGTTACCTGATAGATCACTGTAAGACAAATTTTTAACCTCATCTGCAGAATATTCCAACATATTTTTCGGTGTTCCCTTGGTAATTATGCCTAACCCGAAATCACAATCCAACACAAACACATGTAAGTTCTTTGCAATTGACCTGAGGTAAGCGATTGTCTTCCACACGTTACCATTCCATGTGCCGGTAAAACCCGGGGGATTTAAATTCTGGATCTCTCTGATCGATTTGGCGGGAAGCGCCGCTACCTCAGACAAAGGATTGCAGTCATGCAAAATTATAACCCCGTTTTTGTTTAGGTACCTTAAAGTGTTTTGTACATCTTTCAATGATTGATAAAAGGTATGTAATCCACCAATGAAAGCAACATCCAGCCCTGTTTCGGATAAAAAGTCATGTTGTGTATCGAAAAAAGCGTCACTACTTATATGAAATTATTTATTGAAGATGTTCTAGGGGTTTTTCATGTAATATCTCAGTTTTTTTGTGGGTGAAATCTCAAAATTGGGATCAACTCCCAATTTATGACTTGCCTTTATTCTTAAAAACGTATCTCCTGCCAAGACACCTATTTCTAAATAAGTAACCCCTTTTTTCTTATTGATGATTTTCTGTAGGACAGTGCCCCTGCTCATTAGGAATGTGTTTGCCATCCTTTTTTACCTATGTGTGTAATTTATATGCTTGTGTGGACAATCTATGGAAACAGACTAGATTAAATGTTACCAGGTTTATGTTTCATCAAAAGTCTATGCCATTTTGTTATCATTGAACTGAACAGCGAGCGCATTCCCCGCTGCTTGTGGCGGGGTTAGCGAGCGAATGAAATCAACAATTTTCCTTAACAGTAGGAGCTCCCTGCAGCTTGCTGCGGGAAGATTCAATATTCATCAATGATGACAAACGTTTAAATGCAACCTTAAGCCTTGAAGAGAGAACGGCTATATTAATGTTAGACTGTGTTAATCTTTTACAGCATGCACATGATATCCAAAGCATAAAAGATCCGATGAGCCGTTGTCTCTCTTGCTGAAACGTGAAAGCATCCGCAGTATGATGAAAACACTCAGTCGTTCAAGGAACCCCGGCTTGCTTTTTGAGTAACGTTTTGAAATGGACGGTGTCCTGTCAATCTCCTGTGCAACGTATTCGAAGAAATTACCGTTGGGGGCTATATCAGTAATTTTCAAACCATTCGCCGCTAAATGTACTTCATACCAATACTTATTGAAACCCGTACTAAAGTGATATGGAGAAAAATGTGTCAGTGAGCAGAATGGAGCAGTAAGAATCAGGTGACCCTTTGGTTTGATCAAACGCGAGAATTCCTTTATTGCCTGAATAGGGTCGGGCAAATGCTCCAGGACTTCTATACACATTATGGCGTCAAAAGATGAGTCGGGTTCAGGGATAGAGGTAATATCACTAACTATGTCTAACTTTCCATAATCGAATTTCCCCATTTGTAGTCCCGCAGAGTCTCCTTGTCCATCGTACTCTCCAAAGTCTTGTGAGACATAGTTCAAATGCTCGCATAATTTGCGATACTGCTGAGTTCCGGCGCCTGCATCTAATATTCTACTGTTCTCAGGAATGGATTTAAGCGCTTTTTCTAACCAGCGTTCACGCATACTCTCATTACTTCTGCCGACAGATGGCCGAACAGATTTTAAAAGGTTTTTTATACTCATTTCTTTTCCTTAGAACTTTACAGCTAATGGCCGCTGCCGATATTTTTTTATTCATCATAAATTCGATTCGTTTTTATTTCTAAGCAGTATGTCATCGGAATACCTGATAACAACTTCGAATTCAGCCAATTCCTTGAGTAACTGCTTCAGTGATAGCTGTCCCTCGTAGAGTTCCTTGTTACTGTATTCAGTATACAGATAGCGTGTGTTTTTCAGAATATTTCTCCCTCCTCGGATAACATCAATTTCGGCACCCTGAACATCCATCCACATAAAGTCTATCTTGTTTATTTCTTTTTCTTTACACCATGTATCCAGCGTTTTTGTCTTTACAATAATGCTTTTTTCAAACTTGCACCAGGGGTGGACTATCAGATGATTCTTAGGTTTTCGAATCGATCCCGAGTAGTCCCAGCCTTCCGGCATTATTTCGTTTTCTTGTCCACTACTCACATAAAATGTTTCTTCTCCATTTCTGTCGCTTATAGCGCATTCATAGAAACTCACTTCTTTTCTATTACCGATCTTATTTTTGAACCGTAAGGCAGCCCTTGGATCGGGTTCAAAACAGAAAATCTTGGGGGAATCGAAAATTTCCAAAAACCAGAGCGTGTTGCTTCCATCATTGCAACCAATCTCCAAAATTGTCGGATTCGGCCTTGAAACAAGTTGGCGTATAAAATCTTTGGTAATAGATGAATCGGTTACAGGTGGTTCTCCTTTAAGATAGTAATAAACAAATTTGTTGAATTTTTTCAGCATTGAAAAGACGCCAGGTGATTTTTGACATTGTTTCATTCTCTCACCATAGTATAGTTGGTAGTGCATCCCGAAGAGGGTTAACGTTTAATAAAGTTAAAAGGAATTTCCTGGTGAGCACTTTCATTCATAAAACAATACAGACTTTTAAAATCCATTTGATAACCTTTTTGCCACTGCTCCAGTAAGAAATCCTGGTGAATATTTCCGCATAAATTTTTATTCTCTTCCTGTACCTTATTGCAGGGAATGTTGACAATTCTTGATTTTTTGTACGCCACCCCCAGGCGAGATGAAAAAAAACGGCGAAATTTCTGTAATTGATCTTCGAGAGTGTTTGGTGCCGAAAAATCAAGTAATTGTATCATTGCGATAATTTCCTGTGTCGAAAAAAAATGCCCGTCGAGAGAGACTGGATAGGACCAATCATAAACTCCTTGATTCCATTTCCAGACAATTTTGTCCTTATCATCTATGACGTCCGCCATTAATCCAGGCAAAGGTTGCTCTTTTTGAACTGTATAGCACTTCTTTAAGTTCAGTCCCATGCGTAACGTCGGAACGAATTTATCAGTATCAAATTCTACAAAATCTCTAATATCAAAATCTTCAATAAAAAGGATGTCATCTACCAGGAAAAAAACCTTTTCAGCCGTGAGTACCTCAAGAAGATTGAGGAGATCTTCGCGGAAAGAATAATCATTACCCTGTTTTATGAGTGAGATTTGATGGTTGGGAAATAATGAGTTTATTTCCTCATATGCTTTTTGATGAGATGGGTCCGTTGTTTGGTATAAGACATAAAGTGGTACGGGTGAAGCAACCTTTTCATAATATGTTGTCAGTAGTGCATGGAGCTGAAGGGCTCTGTTTTTTGAGAAGACAACACATTCAGCCGGGTAGTCGCCGGATTTATCCACCCACTGAGTTTTTGATTCATAGAGCGAAGCAAACGCATTTCTTTCCCACAGGAGTGATCTGTCTTGAAGTGTGAGGTCAAAAGGTTTCAAAACGGAATTGATGAATTTTCGAAAAGTTGACATGCTTATATTATGAACGATTAATTTTTTTTATTGTTGATGCTATTTTCCGTTTTAGATGTCCTAACAGGCGAAATCTTGCAAAGCAAAAATCTCTTTCCCGGCAACAGGCAGCTGCATAGCGGCTGTTTTCAGGATACGAAAGGGGACTCGGTATCCCTCCGACTCCATTTAAGGCAGAATCTATGATCTGCGCTTTCATATCATATTTTCCTTTTCTACCAAGCTTAGGATAGTAGCCGTTGGGGGTTTCCCGGTAAAGCAAATAAGATTCCTCCATAAGCCAGATTTCACCAAGAGAACCGACACGGAGCCATAATTCATAATCCTCAGCCAGTGGAGGACAGAGGGTTTCACTGAACAATCCTGCCTGTTCCAAAGCAGTTCGGTGCACAATAGCAGAGGAAAGAATAATCCAATTTGCCCGGAGAAACGTTTCATATGATATTTCCCCGAAGGGAGCCTTGCCAAAATATACAGGCGATGAGGACTTCTTATCTTCTGTTCCGTCCCAGCGAAAACCGTTGCAACCCAGAAGTACACAATCCGGCCGTTGTTCCAGAAATGCAACTTGCCGTTCAAGTTTTTCAGGTAACCAGATGTCATCGTCGTCCAGAAAAGCGACATATTTTGCGCTTCCATACGTTATGGCGCGATTTCGAGGAGTTGCCGGGAAGCCCGCATGTTTTCCAGGCAAATATTTAAAGCGATCATCTTTCAAGAAAGGCTTGATGGCATCCAATGTTTCTTTAGTCTCACCATCTTCCGCTATCCAGCATTGCCAGTTTGAAAAAGTCTGATCCTGCACGCTTTTAAGCGTTTCCGGCAAAAGATCACCGCGATTATATGTTGGAACAATTATGTCAATAGTTATATGGTTCATTTTTGTATGTATTTACTATTTATGATGCCATCCGTTTCTGTATTAAGCTGCCATAATATGGTCATAATTGCAAATATTGTATAGAGAACAATTGCCTGCGGACCGAACATACCATCCGCAAACAATTCCTGTATGAAAACACTAATGAAGGCAGCCATTATACAGATTCCCCAGTCTTTGATGAAATCATCTTTACCGTATCGTATTACCTTCCAGCCAAGACGAACAAAGATAAAATAAATAAAAAGAAACAATATAAGTCCTACAACGCCTGTCCTGACAGCTATGTCAGCAAAAGAATTATGAGGTGATTTAATAATCGTTCTTTGCTGATATTTAGGGGGTATTTTCGCGTTATATTTTGCCAGATCAATAAAATCGCTATATCCATATGTTTCCATTCCAAATCCTATCCCGGTTATGGGATAATCTTTGATAATTTCTAAAGTTGTAAGATTTATACCTATTCTTATGTCCTTGAAATTAGAATGTAAAGAAAAACGTGCTTTTAGTACTGGAACAGTTCTTACAGCTATCAAGCAGAAGATTATAAGGAAGACAACTAATAATCTGTTTTTTTTAATAAAAAATACAATAAGTGCAATAAATGCCGCCAGCAATGAACCTCTTGACATTGTTAGATATGTTGCCATAGATGTTCCCAGAAGACAGACAACAATTATGGCTCTGAGATACCAGTTAGTCTCCAGTCTTAATTGGCACAGTGATAAAAGCATGGCAAATATAGTCACAAATCCAATAAGATCAATATTCATCATATGGGAGAATCCCAACCTTGTCGATATAGAATTTTTTAATATGACGTAAAAGTAAACCAGTCCTCCGATGGAAAAAATCGCGGCCGATATGATTATTATCCATGATAAAACTATGAGTCGTTTTCGGGAACTAAAAAAATTGATCAGGATGTAGTAAATGGCCAGATATTTCAGTAGATGGGCATAAAAATCGTGAATGCTATTTTCCTTATCAAGTGCAAAAAAAAGGCCAATAAATGCCCATGCGACAAAAAGCGTAAAAGGAAGAGTAAGCGATGACCTGAAGGAAAAGTCAATCTTTTTAAGACAGATTAAAATCAGGACAATAAAGATAGACACATAAAAACAGATTTCCTTGATGGCCGTTGTATGTGGAAGAGGAACAAAAAATAAAAAAACCCCCATTAATAGAGGAACGCTATAGTTCAGGATATAGTATATTTTTTCTTTGGTGTTTTGTCCATTCGACTGCGGTGTTGTATCAGTAGGTGTATTAATATCCATAACTAATGGTAAATAATCCCCCTGTATCCCCCTTTAAAAAAGGGGGACTTGAAGGTTTCTTTTTAAAAAGATTTTATTCATACCCATTCGGATGCTTCCGATGCCATTCCCACGCGGAGGCTATGATTTCTTCCAGTTTAGCAAATTTTGGTTGCCAACCAAGTTCCTGACGAGCCAGATTTGAAGAAGCGATAAGAACCGCCGGATCACCGGATCGCCGGGGGGCAAATTCGAAAGGAACACTTTTGCCGGTTACGGATTCCACCGTTTTGACTACCTCCAGGTTCGAAAACCCCTGTCCATTTCCCAGGTTATATTTGCCGTTGGGATGTATCTCCAGGTTTTGCATAGCCTGAATGTGAGCTTGGGCAAGATCCGACACATGTATGTAGTCCCTGATGCAGGTACCGTCTTTTGTCGGGTAATCGTTGCCGAATATCTGGAGATTTTCACGCTGTCCAAGTAATACCTGCATAATTACCGGAATGAGGAGAGTCACGTTTCGTTTCGCATCACCAAATCTTTTACTTGCCCCGGCGGCATTGAAGTATCGCAAGGCGTTAAATTTGAGGCCGTAGGCCCTGTGGTACCAATCGAGAATCCTCTCAAACATCAGTTTAGACTCCCCGTAAGGATTAACCGGAAGCTGGGGATGCTTCTCGTCAACCGGGATGTACTGAGGTTCGCCGTAGATAGCAGCAGTTGAGGAAAAAATCATGCGACGGCAATTGAACTCCCGCATTACGTCCAGAAGGGTAATTCCATTAACCACATTGTTGTTGAAAAACCGACTTGGGTAAACCATCGAAGACCCTACTCTCGTATCTGCTGCAAAATGGATAACTGCATCAATTACGTGCTTCTCAAAAATCGTCTTCAATAAAGACCGATCACCAAAATCACCTTCATAGAAGATCGCTTCAGGAAGTAACGCTTCCCGGTGTCCTTCCTGTAAATTATCCACCACTACCACCTCAAACCCCTGAAGCAAAAGCTCCTCAACACAAACGGAGCCGATATGTCCGGCCCCTCCTGTAACCAGCAAGTTCATGCCATCCTCCGTCATCCAAATATGATAGTACCTGTTTAATTGAAAAGTTTATGAGAACGTGAAACCACTATCATATTGACGAAGAAAAATCATTATTTTAATTGACTTACAACTGTGATATGTAGCTAATTCAATGTATGTCCGAGGGATAAAATGAAAAGAAATTTGCCCCTTTCAATAGCGATCATCACACAGAATGAAGAGGAGAACCTCCCGGCTTGTCTTGAAAGTGCTACATTTGCCGATCAGATTGTTGTTGTAGATTCCGGCAGTACGGATAATACGGTAAAGATTGCCTCCGATTTCGGATGTCATGTGTCTGTCGAGAAGTGGCGGGGATTCGGGCCTCAAAAGCAATTAGCCATAGATAAGTGCAGAAACCGCTGGGTATTTGTCCTGGATGCGGATGAACGGATCCCTTATGAAACGGCACTGGCCATTGAAGATATTCTGTTGAATCGGTCAGACACCCCTGCCGGTTACAGTTTCCCTCGAAAAAATTGGTTCCAGGGGCGCTGGATTAAGCACTTAGGATGGTGGCCGGACAGGGTTGTAAGGCTTTTCAAAAAAGACCTCGGTCGGATGACCGGGGCTTTGGTTCATGAATCGATAAAGGTAAATGGTCCCGTGGGAGCCTTGGATGTCCCCATAGAACATTTCACGGAAAGCCGTCTTGATCGCATACTGATCAAAATTGACCATTACTCTACGCTTGGTGCCAGGGAAGCTTTTGATGAAGGCAAAAAAACATCAATCTGCTCTGCTGCCGTTCGGGCAGTTCTCACTTTTTTCCAAGACTATTTTTTAAAGCTGGGGATTCTTGATGGTGCGCAGGGTTTTGTCCTGTCTGTTACCGATTCTGTTAATAAGTTTTTCAAGTATGCCAAGTTAAATGAACTGAACAGGCAGGCAAAGTCCGGGGATGGGGACAATTAAATTCTTGATTGTGAGATTTGTATTTTTGTGTTGTCATCCCAGACTTGATCGGGGGTTTAAGTATTTAAACTCACTGATAGATTCCCGCTTCCGCGGGAATGACAAAGGGATGCGGAAATGACATTATTCTTGTATTCGGCTTGTCCGGGTTAGGTTTGAAAGTGGACATTTCAATCATCATTGTCAACTGGAACACGAAAGAACTCTTACGAAATTGCCTTAAATCTGTTTATCAAACGGTGCAGGATATTATTTTTGAAGTCATTGTGGTAGATAATGCCTCTCATGACGGAAGTGTAGATATGATGCGGGGAGAATTCCCCCGGGTAACGATCGTAGAAAATACGGTTAACCGCGGGTTCGGGGCAGCCAATAATCAGGGATTCGGCATCATGAAGGGGAGGTATGTCCTGCTTCTGAATACGGATACGGTTTTGACTGAAACTGCCGTTCATGGATTGTTTTCATTCATGGAGGCACATCCGGATGCCGCCATGGCCTGCGGGCAACTATTAAACGAGGATGGAAGCAAACAGAATTCAGTCGCAAATTTTCCTACCCTGTTGACACTTCTTATGAATACCTCTTTGCTTGAATACCTGTTTCCGGGCAGCTATCCCAGTAAGAGGTATGAGCACAAGGAGCCGGTTGAGGTTGATTCGGGGATCGGGGCCTGTCTTATGGTCCGAAAGAAGGCCATAGACGAAGTAGGAATGTTTGATGAGCGGTATTTCTTCTTTTTCGAAGAGACAGACTGGGCTCTCCAGATGCGCTCCGCCGGTTGGAAGGTATACCATGTTCCATCGGCCTTTATTTATCATTTGCAGGGACAGAGTATCGGAAGGGATATTTATTCCAGAATTGAATTCTACCGTTCCAGATACCAGTTTTTCCGGAAATGGAAAAGTCGTCCCTATAATGTTCTGGTCTTTTCTGCCGTCGTTCTTCGGTTGGTCATCAACTGGTTGTCAGCATCTGTCGTTTGTATGTCGACAGTGTGGATGGATAAAAGGGCAAGGAAGAGATGGCTTGTCTACTGTCAACTGATACTCTGGCACTTGAAGGGCCGTCCTTAATCGTGCCGAAGGAACTACACCGGCACAGTTATAGCTTTATTCCAACTTTTTTGCCTCGTCTATCAACATTACTGGAATGTCATCTCTGATTTCATACATCAATTTACAATTATCGCAGATCAGTCCGTTTTCTGCCTTACTCAGGTAAACGTCCCCTTTGCACTTGGGGCATGCCAAAATGTCCAGAAGTTCTTTACTTATGGTCATCTTTACTCCTCTTTATCAAAAAAATACCGAATACCCGATTGTTCCGGAATGGGTATCAATGCCGCTGTTGGGATGTGCCAGGCCGGCGTTTGACATATGCCTGAATCTATACCCAAGGTTGATTGCGGAGTTTTCCGTAATAAAATAATAGAAGCCGGCACCTATTGTGTCAGCGAATATAAAGCCGTTGGCCTGATCGTCCGTTACTACAGAAATATAATGGGGCCCGATACCCCCCATTATGTATGGGGATAACCTTTCGGTAACCGGATACATGTACTTGAATCCCAGACCTATCCCGCATTCAAAGTCTGTTTCGGGGTTTACCACGGGGTTGATCTGCGGTTCGAGATAGAATGAGACTCTGCCTTTGTGTTTTTCCAGTTCGGGAAAAAACTTTTTCAGGTCGATACCAAGATGCCAGATCAGCAGGATCGGTTCATAATGTTTATTTTCCGCTATGTCTCCCGTTCCATAGCCGAGTATAACTCCCGATTCTGTAAAAAGCCGATCATGCGTGGAACTTGGGTCAGGAGAGGTCTCTTCTGCGTACACTCCGGTACTTAGAACAATTACTGCAAGTATTGCAACAAGAACAGCTAACCTCATGAAATTCGAATTTTTCACTTTAACCTCCATTTTCTGATTTGCGATTTCCGTTCTGCTATACCCGGTTAATGATTTCTTCCACCGCCTGGAAAACTTCCTCTACGGTAATTTCTTCCATGCATTTTCTTGAACTACATTTCTTTAAAAAACAGGGACTGCAAGACATCTCTTTACGGATCACCACATGTCCTCCACCATAAGGTCCGGTTCTTAAGGGATCGGTAGGTCCAAATAGTACTACTACCGGTATCCCCATTGCTGTGGCGATGTGCATGGGACCGGAATCGGTTGTAATCACAACGGACGATAAACTATATAAATGTGCCAGGTCTCTCAGGGTCGTCTGACCCCCGAGGTTGACGGAAGGATTCGACATCAATGATTGAATATGCTCAATCATTCCATCGCTCCTGTTTCCCGTTAAAATTATCTTCGCCTTCAGGTCTTTTGTAATTCTGTCACACAATCTTGCAAACTTATCATCCTCCCACAGCTTTGTTTCCCAGAATGCTACCGGATTTACTGCCACAAATCGCTCTTTTCTGTCAATGTTATTTATCGTCAGAAGGTTTTTCACTCTATTTCTGTTCTCTTCCTGAACAGGAATCAGGAATTCTGCATTATCAACATCGGCGCCTAAGTACCTAAGAAAATCAAGATAGCGGTCAACAGCATGTTTCCCCATATCTTCATAGATTTTATCATTGAGAAACAAACCGATTAGCTCCTGCATACTGTCGTAGCCAAGCTTTCTCTTCCCTCCGCTGAGAAGTACAATGAGTGAACTTTTGAAAAGTCCGTGAAAATCAATCACCAGGTCGTATGAACGCCCTTTCAGTGTCCTGATAAACGCTTTGATTTCTCTTATTGTTCTGATTGCCCGGCGAGGTCTTTTAAGATCAGCCATCCATCTCTTTCTGTGGGAAACGATGACCCTGTTTAGATAGGGATGATCTTTTATGATATCTGACGAATCTTCCTCTACCACCCAGGTGATATTAGCTTCCGGATAAAGCTTTCTTAAAGCTGAAAGTGAGGGTAGGGTGTGTATAACGTCTCCGATGGCACTCAATTTTACAATGAGGATGTTCACTTTTTCCGATCCTCCATTATCCACTTTACAGCATCCAGTATATTCTCGGCGATATAATCAGGCTTTATATCGGAAGATATTTCTTTCTTTCCGTATCCGGTCTTTACCAGTATTCCCGTGACACTAATTTTGTTTGCCAACTCGATGTCTTTTGCCGTATCACCCACCATATAGGAGCGGGACAGATCAATGTCGAGTTCTTCGGAGGCTTTGATAACCATCCCTGTTTCGGGTTTTCTACAGTCACATGATTTCAGATAGTTCCCCTTACCCTCGGTCGGGTGGTGTGGACAGTAATAAAAACGGTCTATGTGGGCTCCCTTTTTCTGAAGGGTTTCATTGATACGAGAATGTACAGTCATTACAAAATCCTCGCTGAAGTAACCTCTGGCCACCCCGGATTGATTGGTAATAACTACCGCCTTCATCCCGCTTTCGTTAATCAGCCTGATGGCTTCGAAGGAATTGGGGTATATGCTCAGTTTTTCCAGGTCACCCAGATATCCCACTTCTTCATTTATTGTTCCATCCCTGTCCAAGAAAACCGCAGCGTTCTTTTTCATTCCTTTAAAATACCCTTTGCGACATCATATACCTCGTCAACACCTATTAAGTCCATGCACCGAAAGTCAGTAGGACATATTTTCTTGAGACAGGGGCTGCACACAACATTTTTGCTGATGACAATGCTTTTCTCCCCCACAGGGGACGTTGTCTGTGGGTTAGTCGAACCGAAAATCGCTATCGTCGGGATGCCAAGTGCACCGGCTATATGCATCAATCCGGAATCGTTGGATATAAAAAGGTTGCATCCGGCAATCAGAGAAATGGCTTCTTTGAGGTTTGTTTCACCAGCTAAATTGATCAGACTGTTCTTTGAGCTTTGTTGAACCTGATCTGCGCTGTGCCGATCGTCAGAACTTCCGAAAAGAATCACTTTAACAGAAAAATCTTCCATGAGCCGATCTGCAACAACGGCAAACCTCTCCGGAAACCACCTTTTTGCCGGCCCATACGTGGCTCCCGGTCCTATACCAACGATGGTTTCTCCCTCACCGATGCCATGCCGATTGAGAATCTCTTTCGACACGGTGGAATACTCGTTTGTCAGTGTGAGATTGACTCCCCTCCCGGCCGATTCAAAACCGAGCGTTGTGAGCATTTCCAGATAGTAATCAATCTGGTGCACTAACCTGATCTCTTTTGTTCTCTGCACCGAATGTGTCAGGAGGAAACCCCTCCCATCAGAGTTATATCCCGCCCTTATGGGAATCCCGGCCAACCGGGCAAGAATTGCAGCCTCAATGGCATTTTGCAGAAGTATAGCCATATCGAAACTTTTACCCTTCAGTTCTCTTGCCAGTCTAAGCTTTCCGGCAATACCATCGTGTATGCCGGGACTCTGAAAGAGGATAACCTCGTCAATATCCGGACACACGTAAAGAAGTTCCGCAACCCAGGGCTTGACAAGGACAGAGATCTTTGAGTGTGGAAATGTTTTTCTGACTGCGGCAATCGCAGGAAGGCACATTACAACATCGCCGATCCAGTTGGTCCCGCGTATAAGTATATGTTCAATTTTGTCGGAGCGGATTTCTTTTAACATATTCACGTAACTACTAAGGTACCAAAGGTACAGAAGCACTAATGTATCACCCTGAACTTGTTTCAGGGTCTTATTGGATTCTGTGAGAGATTCTGAAATAAATTCAGAATGACAATGTCGGCAGCCTTTGTGCCTTTGGCACTTTATGCCTCGTAACTACTCATACCTGAGTAGTTACTGTTCACTCCACCTGATGACTTTTCGTCTTCCACCTCTGGTGGACCCAGAGCCATTGATCAGGATATTTTCTCACAAAACCTTCAATAATTTTTGTGAAATTCTGGGTATTTGTCAGAATATCCCTTTCAGGATTTCCGGTATTTATTATCGTAACCTCTTCGCCAATGATAAACCTGTATTTGCCGGTTTCCATTCTGACCATGAATGAGGGAATAACCGGTGCTCCTGTATAGAGGGCCAGTGAGGCCAGCCCATCGGTTGTGCAGGCAGGTCTTCCGAAAAAGTCAACAAAGACACCTTCCTGCCAGGCCATGTTCTGATCGAGAAGTGTGCCAACAACTTCGTTTTTTTTGATACGGCGAAATATCTGCTTTGTGGCACGCTCCTTCGGCAGCGGCTTGTTCCCCTTGCATGCCCTAACATACGTAACAAGATTTTCCAGAACGGGGTTGTCTAAAGGGCGGTATATAAAGGTGGCTGGTTGTCCCAGCAGGGCAAAGGATATGGCCATAAGTTCCCAGTTGCCGAGGTGGGCGGTAAAGAATAAAACTCCTCTGTTTTTTGACATGGCCCTGGTATAGTTTTCAAACCCCTTACACTCTACCAGGGCATCAATATTTTCCCTGGTCAAAGAAGGAATTTCAAAAAATTCCGCAACTACTGTCCCGAGATTTCGAAAAGCCCCCCTGGCGATTTTGCCTAAGCCCTTCATGTTTTTCTCCGGGTAAGCGCACTTGAGGTTATGAAGGGTAATCAGTCTGTGCTTGGAAGAGAGATGATAAAAAAGCAAGGAAATTGCTTTAAAGATTTCTCTTCTAACTGCAAGTGGAATGAAACCGAAAATTGCAAGTATGGCTTTCGTTGTTGCCGTTTTTTTTATCTGATAATCCCCCCTTCCCCCCTTTACCAAAGGGGGGTTAGGAGAAATTATTTTCATCGTGTTTTGTGTAGTCATACTGTATGTTTTTTATTTTAAAAGTTTTGACATAATCACATCTTCAAATTCCTTGGAACGATTGACTATCTCCATCTCTATCCTCAGCAAAAAGATATCACGGAAAAACTCGGTAAAGTTGATCAATTTTATTCCATCTTTTTCCGTGGTAACAATGATCTCTGACGAACAATTCGAAGAAGCTTTTTTAATCTCCTCTATATCACCCATTGTGTATCTGTGATGATCGGGAAATGTAATAAAAGAGACAACCTCTCCACCGAGAGATACTATTGTATCCTCGAAGGACTCCGGTTTCGCTATACCGGCAAAGGCACATACCTTTTTTCCGCTCAGATATTCGAGGGGATAACTATCATTTTCCTCTCCTTTAACGAGTTCTTTCGGTTTGTGGTATCCTCTAAAAATAGGGACAGCGCCTTTTTTATTTATTAAAGCTCCCATTGTTGTCTTTTGAGTAAAAAGGGCGCTGTCCCTATTTTCCCCTGTCAGTACGATGATGTCTGCTCTCCCCAGGGCTTTTTTCGGTTCGCGAAGTGGTCCTCTTGGCAACAGGAATCTATTTCCGAAGGGTCTTTTACTGTCCAATAGAACTATGTCTATATTTCTGAAGAGGCTCCGGTGCTGGAAGGCATCATCGAGGATCAGAACATCAATTCCCAGATTATCCACGGCATATCTTCCGGTGAGATACCTCTTCGACCCCGTGATGACAGGCACACCCTTTACGGTTTTTGCGATGAGTAACGGTTCATCACCCGCTTCATGGAATTCCGCAAGAATATGACTTTCATCGGATACAAGTGTGATGCGTTTTTTGTTTTTCCTTCCATATCCTCTGCTCAGGACAGCGGGTTTATACCCCCGCTCTTTCAAAAGATTTGCCAGTATAATGGCCATCGGTGTCTTGCCCGTCCCACCCACGGTTATGTTCCCTATGCTGATCACCCTGCATCTTAGTTTTCTCGTCTTAAAAACGGCCAGATCATACATCCGGTTTCTCAAACGGATTATCCCGCCATAAATGATGGAAAACAGGTAAAGGGGGAAAAGAATGGGGTTCAGGCAGTTCGGTTTGCTGTCATCATGCAGTATGCTGGAGGCGAATTTCTTTAAAAATTTCATCTTTTTATATGAACGTTCCGAGTTCAAAGTTTAAAGTTCCGAGTTGTATGGTGGCATTACCCATCATAATATAACTTGAACCCTGAACTTTAAACTCCGAACTCTAAACTCTCCTTCTTGAACTGCATATTGTAGAGCTTGAAGTATTCTCCTTCTTTTGCAAGCAGTGATTCGTGGGTTCCCTCTTCAACTATTTCTCCGTTGACGATGACTAAAATACGGTCTGCATTCCTTATGGTTGAAAGCCGATGGGCAATAACCAGAGTTGTTCTTCCTTTCATCAAAGTCTCCAGGGCATCTTGAACCTCTATCTCCGCTTCCGTATCAAGAGATGAAGTGGCCTCATCCAGGATCAATATCGGAGCGTCCTTGAGAAGAGCCCTGGCTATGGAAATCCTCTGCCTTTCACCGCCCGAGAGCTTCGCACCCTGTTCCCCTATTACAGTATCATACCCATCGGGCATATTAACAATGAAATCATGGGCATTGGCTGCCTTAGCCGCCTCTATTATATCCTCATCACTCTTTCCTATATCACCGTATGCAATATTATTTCTAACGGTATCGTTGAAGAGTATCGTCTGCTGGGTGACGATTCCTATCTGATCCCGGAGTGATTTCAGTGTGACGTCACGTATGTCCCGGCCATCCATAAATATCTTCCCCTCAGTGACATCGTAGAATCTCGGTATCAAATTGACAAGCGTCGTCTTTCCCCCGCCGCTCATACCGACAAATGCGACCGCCTCACCTGCTTTAATACCAAGATTGATATTTTTTAGGACCGGCGCATCCTCATAGCTGAAAGAGACGTTCCGGATATCGATGTTACTGGAAATCGGGGGTAGAACCACTGCATCTTTTTTATCCTTTATTTCGGGAACGATGTCCATAACATCAAAGACCCGTATGGCGGCAGCGATCCCCTGCTGAATGGTATTATTTACATTGGTTAGTCTCTTAACCGGTTCGTAAAGCATGATAAGGGCAGTAAGGAATGAAAAAAATGTCCCCGGTGTCGATGCTCCCTTGATTACCTGATATCCCCCGTAAAGTACAATTGCGGCGATACCGATTCCGCCTAAAAATTCCATAAACGGGCTTGATATCGCCCTCACTGATACGGATTTCATCGTGAGCTTAAAGAGACGCTCATTCTCTTTGCCAAACCTTTTATTTTCGTAATCTTCCATTCCGAAGGCCTTCACTATCCTCGTACCGGATATTGTCTCATGGAGAAGGGTGGTAAGACTTCCCATAGTAACCTGGGTGCTGGTAGCAATCTTTCTCATCTTTTCGCCGAACTTAGCTATCGGATAAATGGTTAAAGGGAAAACAACCATCGCTACAATAGCGAGTTGCCAGTCCCGATAGAAGATAACAAACACAAGACAGACGAGAGTGAAAGAGTCTTTCAGAAGGCTGGTCACCGCTTCTGACACCGCACCCTGGATTAAGCCGACATCATTGGTTATTCGTGACATAAGTATACCGGTCGGGTTCCTGGTAAAAAACGAAAGCGCTTGCCTCTGAATGTGATTATAGAGTTCAGCTCTCAGGTCTGTTATTACTCGCTGACCGATATAGCTCATCAGAACCGTTTGGCCGTAGCTGCAGACCCCTTTCAAAAAATATATCACTACTATCGCTATCGGTATTAACATTAGCATATCGGCATTTTTATTTAAGAATATCTCATCGAGGGCCGGTTTGACGAGAAAGGCGGCAGCAGCGGCCGATGCCCCGACTACAAGCATACAGAGCATTGCCAGCATGAACTTTGCTATATGTGGTTTTGCGAGCCTTAAGAGGCGCTTAAATATTTCCATAACAATCGTTTCGGAGGAGCCGAAAGACAGAGGTCATAACGGATGTCGAATCTACTTTTTTTATTCTGACTCCTCAATTCTTCCTTATCATCTCGTATACCATTCTGGCTGCTCTCATATTTGCCCCCGGGGTGCCAAGATTCCCCCTCACTCTGGACAATTCCTCCTTCATCTTATCCCTTCTCGAACTGCTGGCAAGTATATCCAAAATCTCTTCTGCCATGTTCGAGGCGGTTGCTTCGTCCTGAATAAACTCGGGGACGATGGTCTTTCCGGCGATAATATTTACCAGCCCGATATTATCTACATCGATGAACATTTTTCCTATGTAATAAGAAAGGGCTGACACCTTGTATATTATGACCATCGGTGTTTCCAATAGGGCGGTTTCCAGAGTAGCCGTTCCCGAGGCAACCATGACAATGTCTGATATGCCTATCACGTCGTAAATATCATCCTGGACAATTCTGACCTCTACAGAATATTGATCGATTATTCTTAAGACAAAATCAACGTTTAACGTGTCGGCCAGCGGTAACACAAACTGAATGGAGGCAACTTTATCTTCAAGAATTTCAGCCGCCTTTAGCATTTCAGGTAAAAGTTTCTTCACCTCACCTTCCCTGCTTCCAGGGAGGATTCCTATCGTTATGCATTCTTCTTCAAGGCCGAATTTTTTCAGCGCCTTTTTTCTGGAATATTTCTTTTTTACTACATCAAGAAGTGGGTGGCCAACAAAGCTTATGTCTAATTTCGATTTATCGTAGATCTGCGCCTCAAAAGGAAGAATAACCGCCATCCTGTCAACAATCTTTTCAATCTGTTTAACCCTTCTCTTTCTCCATGCCCAGACTTGAGGGCTTATATAGTAAAACACCCTGACCCCGTTCTTTTTGGCCGTCCTAGCCAGGGGAAGGTTGAAATCAGGGTAGTCGATAAGTATCAGGAGGTCAGGTTTGTCTTCCCGAAGTGATTTTTTAAGCAGGCCCATGATCTTCAGGATAAATCTCAGCTTGGAAGCAACTTCAGTAAGCCCTACAACTGCTGTATCCGATGAATTGGCAATAAGCTCAACTCCCGTCTCCTTAAGTTTTTTGCCCCCGATTCCATAGAATCTGACAGAAGGATCTATCCGATGAATTTCCTTCACCAGATTGGATCCGTGCAGGTCTCCAGAAGCCTCTCCCGCAACTATCATTATATTCCGGGGATGAGTCGGTTCAGAGAGCATTGTTTATCACATCGCTGACATGCTGGATTTCTTCTTCTCTGAGTTCCGGAAACATCGGGAGGGAAAGAACTTCCGAGGCACACTCATCACTAACCGGCAATTCACCGCTGATCGTTCTTTGGCCGGCAAATGCCTCCTGCTTGTGCAGGGGAAGGGGGTAATAAATAGCGGAGGATATATCGTTTCTCCGCAGACAATCCATTATGTCATCCCTTTTCTTTGATTTTATGGTGAACTGGTGATAGACATGTCTGCATCCGGCAGACTCTATCGGGAGAATAACGTCATTCTTTTTTATGCACGACCTGTAAATATCTGCGTTTGCCCTGCGTGAGTCATTGAATTCGCCTATCTTTCTTAATTTTACCCGGACTATAGCCGCCTGTATTTCGTCAAGCCTGCTGTTGTAGCCGATTGTATCGTGGTAGTATTTGACAGCACTCCCGTGATTTCTAAGCGATCTTATCTGTTCTGCAATATCTTTCTCTTCGGTAATTACCATCCCCCCATCACCGTAGCAGGCGAGATTTTTACTCGGGAAGAAGCTAAAACACCCGCAATCACCGATGGTCCCAACTTTTTTTCCTTTATATTCGGCGCCAAAGGCCTGGGCACAATCCTCAATTACCTTGATATTGCACCTCTGGCACAGGTTGACTATCGGATCCATATCTGAAGGATGTCCGAAGAGATGAACCGGAATAATGGCTTTCGTCTTTTCAGTGATCTTTTTCTCTATTTCTTCCGGATCAATATTGAAGGTGTCGGGAAGGATATCCACAAAGACAGGGGTGGCATTCAACCGGGATATTACTTCTGCCGTTGCAATAAAAGTAAAAGGTGTGGTGATGACCTCATCTCCATCCCCGATTCCACATGCTTTAAGGGCAAGGAAAAGGGCGTCCGTTCCGTTGGCCACGCCCACAGCAAAAGGAATCCCATGGTACGCCGCTATCTCTTTCTCCAGTTCCAGTACATTGGGTCCCAGTATGAATTGTGAGCTATTCAGCACTTCAGCAATGGCCACCTCAATGTCATCTTTGAGGATTTTATACTGTCTTTGAAGATCTACCATTGGGATCATTGGATAATTCCCTGATCAGTCTTCATCTTTTCAATTATGCTCAGCGCCAGTTTCAGGGACTCTCTCCCGTCTTCTCCTGAAACCAGTGGAGGAGTCCTTTTTATAACAGAATTAAGGAAAGATTTTATTTCCTCTTCCAGGGGATCATTTTTTGTCACTGTCACATCGTTCTGGACTATTTCTATTTGGCCGTCCGCGCTACTTCTCCTGCTGAGTGACATCAGTTCCCTCTTTCCGTAGTCGACAGAGTGATACCCCTCGAGTCCGAAAAATCTGATCTTCTGTAGTTTTTTGGCTGTTACCCTGCTGGCCGTGATATTTGCCACGCATCCATTCTGGAATGTTATCCTGACGTTCGCTATGTCAACCTTGTTCGACAAAACAGATACACCGACGGCCTCTACATCCAGCACTTCCGATTTTACAAACTGGAGAATAATGTCGAGATCGTGAATCATTAAATCAAGCACAACGTCCACATCCGTCCCCCTGTTTCCAAAGGGGTGAAGGCGGTGAGACTCAATAAAAAGGGGGCTCTCTATAACCGTACCGAGAGAAACTATGGCAGGGTTGAATCTCTCGACGAATCCTATCTGGAGTATTGCTCCCTTCTCAGCGGCAATTGAAACAAGCTCATCGGCTTCTTCGATGGTTTTTGTGATCGGCTTTTCAAGAAGAACATCAATCCCCGACTGAAGGAAATCTTTTGCTACCTTGCGATGTAATCCTGTGGGAACAGCAACACTTACCGCATCGACTTTTCCTATAAGACCGCGGTGGTCATAGAGGGCTTCACAGTCGTATTCTTTTGCCGCCGACCGTGCACGTTCTTCCACGATGTCAGCCACACCAACTATTTCACTTTCCGGCAATTTATTATATTTCTGCAGGTGGTAGTTCCCCAGATGCCCTATGCCTACCACTCCAACCCTTATTTTCTTCATCTGTTCCTTTTAAAAGTTTCGAGTTTAAAGTTTCAGGTTTAGACTTGAAACCTTTAACTTACCTACATATCCCTCTCTCAGATTTCCGTATAAACTCAACAAAGTGTTTTATTTCGGGAATATCTTCTACTTCCGACTCTACTCTCTTTATCGCTTCCGAAAGCAGCATAGATGAGTTGAACATTATTTTATAAGCCTTTTTCAATGCTCTTATAGTTTCCTCTTTAAATCCCCTCCGATGTAACCCGATCAGGTTAAGCCCATGTACCTCTGCGTAATTCCCCGCAGCCAGAACATAAGGCGCAATATCTTTCGGCACAGCGGATGCACCACCGACCATACATTGACAGCCGATATTGACGAACTGGTGAATCCCGGTCATACCACCGATTGTAGCATAATCCTCAATATGAACGTGACCGCCCAGATTAACGGCATTGGCCATAATGATGTTGTTGCCCAGTTTGCAATTATGGGCAACATGACAATACGCCATCAAGAAATTATTGTCACCTATTATGGTTGTCCCAATATCGGCAGATGTTGCCCTGTTGATAGTGACATATTCCCTAATCGTATTGTTGTTTCCTATGATGGCCCTTGATTCCTCTCCCTTGAATTTTAGGTCCTGAGGAATCCCTCCGATGGAGCAAAACTGATAAATATGACAATTATCACCTATATCAGTATGGCTCTCTATTACCACATGGGAACCGATGATAGTGTTTTTACCTACGGTTACGTCCGGCTTGATTATAGTATAAGGGCCTACCTCGACCCCTTCTGACAGACATGCTTCAGAAGAAACAATAGCTGTTGGGTGTATATTCATTTTTCTCTTTAGTCCTATCCTTTTATTTTCTTTTCCAGTTCTTCAATCCTCTTCTGAAGAGAGATCACCGTTTTTCTCATTTCAGGCAATTGAGGAAGATGTGCCTGCACACGTAACCATCTGCGATGCGGCATGTGGGGAGATCCCGATACAACCTGGTTTGACGGGATATCTTCGGGAACACCCGACTGCGCTCCGACCATAACATTGTCGCCTATATCGAGATGCCCAACCAGGCCTGCCTGACCTCCAAGTATTACACTTTTCCCTAATCTTGTGCTGCCGGATATTCCTACCTGCGCAACAATTACGGATTTTTCACCGATTATAACGTTATGGGCAATCTGAACCAGATTGTCGATCTTAACCCCCTTCTTTATCCAGGTTTTCTCAAGTGTTCCCCGGTCTATCGTGGTATTAGCACCTATTTCAACATCATCATCTATCTGGACAAATCCTACCTGAGGCACTTTCAGATTGTCCACCCCCGGATTGGCAAAACCGAATCCGTCACTACCTACAACCACCCCGGCATGGAGAATCACCCTTTTACCTATTATGCATTTCCTGTAAATGGTAACATTCGGATAAAGAATCGAGTCTTCATCTATTATTACGTCATTTCCCACAAAGACACCCGGATAAAGGATAACCCCTCTTCTGATCTGAGCACCATCACCTATGTAAACACCGGGATAGACGGTTACATCTTCTGCTATTTCCGCCCCACCTGCTATGAAGGCATCCTCACTGATCTTTACAACGTCTTGCTTTTCAGGGTAATAAATGCCGAGGAGTTTTGCCATGGAAGCATAGGGGTCCTTGACAATTAAAAGGTTTTTGTTTGAATTTTCTACTTTGGCAGAAACCAGAACAGCAGAGGCACTCGTTGTTTCAAGTTTTTTACGATATTTAGGGTTTGCTATGAATGTAAGGTCACCTTCCCCGGCCTCATCGATACCCTTGATGTCACGAATAACAACCTTGTCATCCCCAACAACCGTACCACCTAAAATTTCAGCTATTTCACTTAATTTTTTCTCCATTAAATTTTACCTATGCATCAAAAAATCTTGATTAGCCCTCAAAACCATATTTTTCAGTTTTTCAAAGGTCTAAAGATGACAAGTTCGTAAAAAGTCTCCTCAGCTTGTCATTTCGAGTGAAACGAGAAATCTTTTAAACGTAACATGCTGAAAAGATAAGATTTCTCCCTGTGGTCGAAATGACATATTCGTCGAATTTCACTTTTTACGAAGCCATCAAAGATTGATTCTGCAAATCCTTTTCATCCTTTGTGCCTTTGGTACTTTGTGCCTGATAACTATTTCTTATCCTTATAGGTACTGTTAAATTCTTTTATTACTTTGTCGGTTATGTCGTCTTCCTTGGAGAGATATGCAATACCCTGAGTGTTGACATCCAGTATAATAGTATATTTTTCTTTTTTGCCGATTGTATCTACAACCTTTAATATTTCAGGAATAAGTTCCCTGGAAAGCGCCTGGTCTCTCCGTTGCAACTCTTCATTGGAATCCTTAACTAATCTCTGGTAATCTCTGAGATCTGTCTGGTAAGAGATCTCCTTCTCTTTTACAGCCTCCGGCTTCAGTATCAGCCGTTGTTTATCCAGCTCTTCCTTTAGTTTTGTTAGCTTAGCTTCTTCTTTCTGTATCTTTGCCTTGTCCTTCTCAAATGCCTTTCTAAACTCCTGTGCAGCCTTCTTCCCGGCTTCCGATCGGATCATTATCCCTCTCACATCGATAAAACCAATCTTATCAGCCGCAATAGCATAGGAGCCGGACATAACAAGTGACAATATAACAAAAAAAGTTAAAACCAACAGACCAGATTTTTTCATATAACGTTCCCCCTTTAATTTGTAAGTTAAAGATAAAAGAATGTAAATGTCAAAATAGAAAAATTTAAAGTAGGGTGGCATTTTATATGCCACCATGTACGGTCGGGTATAAAACCCGACCGTACATGAACTGCCCCGCCGCAAGCAGCAGAATATCAAAATGAGTGTTTTGTTTTTCCTGTCGCAGCAAGCTGCGGGGAATCAAACCCTACAGATTTCGCATCGCACTTCAAGTGATTAGAGTAATCCGTGTAATCTGCGAAATCTGTGGATTAAACTTGAAGTTCACACCAAGACCCGGAACTCAGAACTCAGAACTTTGAACTTCAAAACTCACATAAACATACCGATGGTAAATTCCCACCTGCTTGCGGCCTCATCACCCTTACGATCAAGGACATGACCCCATTCCAGCCTCAAGGGACCTATAGGTGAATACCAGCGGACACCCACTCCGGCGGTCCTTCTCATATCTCCCAGATCATAACCGCTTTCCCAGGTATTTCCTGTGTCAAAAAATATTACCCCCTTCATCCCGGCGTTCTTGACAAGAGGAAATATAAAATCCAGATTGAAACAGGCCATCGTTTCTCCCCCGATGACATCACCTGTCGCGGGATCGGTGGGACCCACATCTCTGAGTCCTCTAAGAGAGTTTATCCCTCCTAAGTAAAAACGGTCATATATGGGTATTTTTTTGTCCCCGTTCTTCTGCATCAATCCCGCTCGCCCGCGGACACCGAATACCGTATCCATCGGAAGCGGGAAAAACCAGGTAGAACTTCCTGTATATTTCGTAAAATCGGTGTCTCCCTGAAGCAACCCGCCGCTGTATTCTGTGGAGATTGTGTTTTTAGATCCCCGGGTCGGAAACATATAATCATCTGTGGTGTCCCTTGTAAGTGTACCTGTAAGACTGCTTTCTGTAATACTTCCTTCCTGTTCCTTGATATAGGTGGATGCACCCTCTTCTACATTTCTTACGTTATTTGTCGAAAGTCTGTATCCGAGGTAACCTGTTACGTAGCTCCAAAGCGGGTAGCCGAGTGTTGTTCCAAAGCCCTGTGTGCTCACATCATAACTATCGTACTCTCTCTCAGTATCCCATATCTCCCACTTACTCCACAGAGGCATATCAAAGAGCCAGGGTTCGATAAAGGAAAGTTCATAGTTGGTTGTGCTTGATCCCAGCTGGGCAGATAGACTCAGGGTCTGTCCCCTTCCGAAGAGGTTCTGCTGTGATACCTGAGCCATGAAGACTGCCTGTTCCTGAGCACTGTATCCGGCGCCAATGCTGAACATCCCGGTAGGTTTCTCTTTGACACGAATATTTATATCTGTCAGGCCTTCATCAGGCCCCTTTACCGTTTGAAAATCAATCTCCTCAAAATATCGAATCCGGTTGAGTTTCATATAGCTCGTTTTCAATTTACTGCTACTGTACAGATCTCCTTCTACAAACGCAAGCTGTCTCCTGATAACCTTGTCTCTCGTCTTCGTGTTTCCACTTATCGATATCCTGTTGAAGTATACCTGATTGCCCTTTTTAACATTATAAACTATATCCACTTTCTGGTCTTTTTCACGAGGTATGGTATGCGGTGTTACATTTGCATAGGCATAGCCGTCATTATTGCACGTCACGGTGAGATAATCGATATCCTTGATTACCGATTCCCTGTCATAGTAGTCTTTTTTGTTGATCTTCAGTTTCTCCATGAGCTCGGCACGAGGAACGGAAAGCGTGTCACCAGTGATCTCCACAGTCCCCACTATAAACTGTTTCCCCTCTGATACGGATATCTTTACATAAACCCATTCTTTGTCATGTGTAATCTCCGGCTCACCGATTTTTGCATTAATATAACCGTTATTGAGATAGAAGGCATTCAGCTTATTTATATCCTGTTTTAATCTGTCCTCCTTGAGAATACCTGAGTCGGTAAGGAAATGGAATATACCCCATTCAGAGGTATCCATCATATCCTTCAGCTCTTTATCACTGTATGCCTTATTTCCCTCAAAGATAAGACTCTTTATATATAGCCTCTCATTCTCTGCTACGTTAAAAATAATAACTATATTTTTATCTTCCTCTTTCTCCGCTTTGTAACTTACCTCTGCGTTGAAATATCCCTTATTGTCATAAAGGGTTTTGATCTTTTCTGCATCTGATTTTACCCTGTCCAGATTAAGAATCTGACGTGGTTTGACCGTTAATACCCCTTCTATTTCCTCAGTTTCTATCACATCGTTTCCCTTAATTTCGATATCGGTTATAAGGGGTTTTTCCTCTAAGGCAAATGTAATGACCTTTCCCTCCGGGCTGTCTGTAACATCTACCGTTACATCGCCAAAATAGCCCATCCCGTAAATAGCCTTGATGTCAGAGGAAAGTAATCTTTCTGAAAAAATGTTTCCCTTAGCGCTTTTCAGGACGTTGTACACAGCACTGTCCTCTATCCTCTTATTACCTGTGAATATTATTTCTGCTATCTTCTGTTCACGCGATGTTTCCAAAAATATTTTTTCTGTCAACTGGGCAGAAAGATTGCCAATACTTTTAATGCCGGCACCCTGGACAAAGAAACTCTGTGACACCTTTTTGTCCTTGATATTTATAATTTTAGCATCAACACTTATAAACTCTCCCATCATGGAGAGACTTCCAATTATTGCAAAGTCGGCTCCTATCTCTCTTCCCACTCTGCCGGCCAATTTTTCGTCTACCCGTCTCCCACTGATCAATTTTAAGAAGGTATTTTTTTTGATTACCTGAACATACCCGGTTTTCATGAGCTCCGTAGAGATGCCGCTGTATATCTGATCCTGCAGGTAATTTTTCTCTTTCTTGGCATGAATATCAAAAGGAAAGATAGCGATTTTTTTCAGATCTTTTGCCCTGAGATTTTGCGGAAACAAAAACAACAGTACTATCAGGATAAAGAGGACTCTTTGGAATATAAAAATTGTCTTATTATTCACTGGCATAAAGCTTTCCGTCCCGCAGGCCTGTGACACGGGACATACGGTTGGCCAACAGTCTGTTATGAGTAACTGCAACGAGTGTAATATTCTTTGTTTTGTTCAGATTTATCAGGATGTCTTCTACCTTCTTTCCGGTTTCCGTGTCAAGGTTTCCTGTTGGTTCATCAGCCAGTATCATCTCAGGTTCCATTATTAATGCCCTTGCCACAGCAACCCTTTGTTGTTCTCCTCCGGAAAGTTCCCCCGGCTTGTGAGTCATCCTATCATCAAGTCCCATTTCATTCAAGATAATCCCGGCCCTTTCCCTTGCTTCCTGCTTGGACATGTTATTTATCAATGCCGGCATCATCACATTTTCCAGGCTACTGAACTCCGGCAGAAGATGATGGAACTGAAAAACAAATCCTATCTTTCTGTTTCTGAATTCAGCAAGTTTTTTTTCATTCCAGTTGAAAACATTCACATCATCGAAAAACATTGTCCCGGAAGTAGGTTGATCAAGTGTCCCCAGTATATGAAGGAAAGTACTTTTCCCCGCACCGGAAACACCAAGAATTGCCAGGGATTCACCTCTCGCAATTTCAAGATTCAATCCTTTTAATACCTCAATCTTATTGCCGTCCTTGATAAAGGTTTTTGTCAGATTGTTGATTTTTATCATTGTTTGTTTCTTGTCATTCTGAACTTGTTTCAGAATCTCCTGAGACCCTGAAATAAATTCAGGGTGACTCTTTCCCTTTGCCACCGTTCATGCAGGGTTAAAGTCCTGCCCTACTTTGTGCCTCTGTATCTTTGTGCCTCTGTTATTCATACCTAAGCGCCTCGGTCGGATCCAGTCTGGAGGCTCTCAAGGATGGATAAATAGTCGACAGAAAACATATGAGCATGGTTCCTACAACAATAATTAAGACATCTCCGTAATTCACCTGAGATGGAAGTTCACTCAGGTAATATACATCTTGCGGCAATATCCTGAATCCGAAGAGTTTTTCAATATATAAAGATATCTTTTCCAGGTTGAGGGCAACAGTGAGACCAAAGATACTGCCGAGTATGGTGCCGATTGCACCGATTACAACTCCCTGAAGTATAAATATTTTCATGATACCTTTTGCGGTTGCACCCATCGATTTCAGTATAGCGATGTCTCTGCTTTTTCCCATAACAACCATTATCAAGGTACATATTATATTAAAGGCTGCCACGAGAACAATCAGGCTCAGTATAATAAACATAACCCTCTTTTCCAGTTTCAGGGCAGAAAAGAGGTTTTTATTCATCTGCATCCAGTTTCTGGCCCAGTACGGATGCCCCAGCTTGTTCTCGATAGATTCTGCTATCTCTTTCGCCTTGTAAATATTGGCTACCTTGATCTCTATTCCAGTTACAATATCGTCCATATTGAGGAATTTCTGGCATTCCTTCAGTGACAAAAAAGCAAGCGATGAATCATATTCATAAAACCCGGAATCGAAAATCCCGACGACGAGGAATTTTTTCATCCTTGGAACCAACCCCATCGGGGTGGCAACACCCATAGGAGAGAGAACGCTCACCGTGTCAAAAAGAATCACTCCCAAGTTTCTCGCCAACTCTTTTCCGATAACAATTCCCGGAAAGGAAGCAACATCAGCTTCGAGCTGAATCGTTTTTCTCCCCTTCTCGGAGAGATAATCAACACTCCCTTCTTTCATCTTTCCTAAATTTATTACGCTCTTTGCACTCTCGGTTGATAATCCTCTCAGTACCACACCACTTAAACTCTGTCCCCTTTTTAACATGGCCTGGCTGTATATAAAGGGAGTCGACGCAACGACACCCTCAACCTCTCCAACCTGTCTCATTACTTCTTTGTACTCCTTGATACTGCTTCCATACTCCATGAGGACGATATGAGAATTAACTCCCAATATCCTGTTTCTGAGTTCGGTTTCAAACCCATTCATAACTGCAAGTACAATAATCAGTGCTGCAACACCGAGGAATATTCCGGTTATGGAGATGAATGTGATGATTGAAACAAAAGCCTGCTTCCTCTTTGCCCTGAGGTAACGCAGGCCGATGAAAAGTTCATAGGACATACTAAAATTCCAAGTGCCAAAGGCACTAAGGCACAAAGTTTATTTGGTTCGTACCTTAAGGTTTTTGTAAGTTTTTATTTTTTCTGTTCTTTGTGCTTTTGTGCCTTTGTCACTTTGTGCCTTTTTTATTTTTTTCTCATATGTGGGAAGAGGATAACATCCCTGATGGAAGCAGAATCGGTAAACAGCATGATCAGCCTGTCTATCCCTATTCCTTCTCCCGCCGTTGGAGGCATGCCGTATTCCAGTGCCCCAACATAATCCTCGTCCATTTCATGGGCCTCTTCGTCTCCCGCCTTTCTTGCCTCAAGCTGCATCAGAAACCGCTCTCGTTGATCTGCGGGATCGTTCAGTTCCGAGAAGGCATTGGCAATCTCTTTACCACATATATAGAGCTCAAAGCGGTCGACAAACCCCGGATTATCAGTGCTTTTCTTCGATAGTGGAGAAACCTCTATAGGATAACTTGTGATAAAGGTCGGTTGAATTAAATTTTCCTCCACAGCTTCGTCAAATATTCCCATAATCACTTTTCCAAGTGGCTCTTTTCCAGTAATCGGAAGTCCTAAATTTCTTGCAAACCCTACGGCCTTTCCGACATCTTCGAGAACATCGGCTTCGATCCTGCAGTATTTTATGATGGCTTCCTTTACGGTTATCCGCTGCCAAGGTGGTGTAAGATCTATTTGGGTTCCCTGGTAATCAATTGTAAGTGTGTCAAAAAGCTTTTGTGAAATATAGGCGATAAGCTCTTCCGTCATAACCATCAGATCTTCATAGGTCGCATAGGCCTGATAGAATTCCATCATTGTAAATTCAGGATTATGGAAGGTGGATACCCCTTCGTTTCTGAAACTTCTGTTTATTTCGTAAACTCTCTCCATTCCTCCTACAACGAGGCGTTTTAGATAGAGCTCAGGTGCTATCCTGAGATAGAAGTCCATCCCAAGAGCATTATGATGAGTCTTAAAGGGACGTGCCATGGCACCACCGGCCATTGGTTGCATCATGGGTGTTTCCACCTCAAGAAAGTCCCTCTCATCCATAAAATTGCGGATTGATTGAATGATGCGGCTCCTGATATAAAATGTCTCCCTGACTTTTGGATTAACAATCAAGTCAAGGTGTCGCTGACGGTATCTTGTCTCGATATCGGTAAGACCATGCCACTTCTCCGGTAGAGGTCTCACCGCTTTTGATAAAAGCTTTATCTCGTCCGCTTCAATTGTCAATTCTCCGGTCCTTGTCTTGAAGACCTTCCCGGCGACAGAAATAATATCTCCTATATCTAGCCTTCTAAATAGAGAGAAAACCTTCTCTCCCACCGTATCTTTTCTGACATATGACTGAATTCTCCCTTCTCTGTCCTGGATATCGATAAAGGTAGCCTTGCCAAAATTTCTGACGGCCATAAGCCTTCCGGCCAGAATAAATCTCTCGTCTAACTGCTCAAGGGTATCTTTATCCATATCCCCAAAGCGGGCAATGATTGCTTTCGTGGTGGCAGTTACTTCTATTATCCCACCTGGATACAGATCAATACCATCGGTTTTAAGAGATTCTATTTTTTCTTTTCTATTCTTGAGAAGTTCACTCTCTTCCATAGAAACACCCATCTAATATGAAAATAGAGAAATCAGAATAAAGAACCCATAAGTGAATTTAGCTTGATTCTTTTCTGAACCCTTAATTTTGGCTGATAGTTCACAAAAAGTTAATATGAATTCTGAGGAAACTATATTTTTTCGACGATTTAGTCAAGAAGTATTAGAGAGTACAATGTTTGTGGATCTCCCCGCCTACAAGGCGGGGCTTGCGGGTGTGCTCCCGGTCAAAATTATTTAACAGTTCAAAAGAGAGAATGTTCTCTTTTTCTCATCTTTTGTATCCCTCAGCCAAAATAACTCTTTCCTTTAATATAGCCTCTCTGGTAAGCTATTTACTTCTCAATCCTTGTTCAAAATTAATATGGTTCATCGTGGCAAAGAATGCAAAAAAGGTTGGTCATAACTGTAGATGGTCCCGCTGGTGCAGGTAAAAGCACCGTGAGTAAAATTCTTGCCAGGAAGCTTTCCTATATCTATCTGGATACCGGTGCTCTTTACAGGGCTTTTGCCTGCAAAGTAGCAGAAGAAAAAATACCTGCTGACGACGAAAAGCGACTTTCAGGCTTGTGTGCAGGATTTAATGTCTCACTAAAAAGTGTCAACAGTGATATTAGAATCCTGGTGGATGATGAAGATGTCACCAAAAAAATCAGGGGCCAGGACATCGGAATGCTTGCTTCGAAGGTTTCCGCTGTCCCCGTTGTCAGAAAGACCCTACTTTCTGTACAGCGGAAAACAGGAAAAAATGGAGGGATTGTTGCTGAGGGTAGAGATATGGGTACAGTAGTATTTCCCCATGCCGACTTTAAGTTTTTCCTGAATGCAAGTGTTAAGGAGAGAAGTAGGAGGAGATTCACAGAACTGGCGGAAAAGGGAGAAAATCCCAATTTTGAAGAGGTTAAAAGAGATTTGATAATTAGAGACCGACAGGATAGTGAAAGAAAGATAGCTCCCCTTAAACCTTCCAAAGATTCTATTGCTATTGATTCTACAGATATGAACATTACAGATGTTGTCGAGGAGATGTTGAAAGTTATTAAAAAGAACCCTGTTTTCAGATAAATCTATTGTGGTCACCCGGAAAGGGTATATGCATTTGAGGCTGTCACAATTCGCTTGATATTTTATAATCTGTGTGTTAGTTGACCTCGTTATTGGGGTTGTCAGAAAATATATTAGGGGGGAACTGGTTAATGGTTAACGAAAATAACTTAATATCAAATCATGAAGAGCTTTCGAAGGAGGTAGAACCTGAAAATAAGGAGGGGGAACAACCTGTAAAAAAGCAGGGAGATTTGGATTTCAAAGAACTCTTTGAACAGAACATGCAAAACGTTCAAATAGGAGAGGTGGTAACCGGACGGGTCGTACAGATAAATGATGATGTCGTTATGGTTGATGTTGGATGGAAGACAGAAGGGCGTGTTCCCATTGAAGAGTTGAAAGATGATGACGGGAATATCACTGTTGCTGTTGATGATGAAATAGATGTATTTATTGACAGGAGGGGCACGGACGGTGATTTAATGCTTTCCATGGAAAAAGCCGCCAGAATAAAAGTATGGGATGATATTATCAAGGCTTGTGAGGGAAATGGCAAAATGGAAGGTACGGTCTTAGAAAGAGTGAAGGGTGGACTGTCGGTTGATATCGGTATCCTGGCGTTTCTTCCAGGGTCCCAGGTTGATATTCGTCCCGTAAAGAACCTCGACAAATACGTTGGCAAAACTTTTAAGTTTGATGTTCTTAAATATGATAGAAAAAGGAATAATGTCGTATTGTCAAAGAGGTCTGTATTAGAAAGGGAAAGGGAAGCGGAAAAAGCCGAAACTCTTGAAATAATGGAAGAGGGTAAAATTATTGAAGGTGTTGTTAAAAATATTACCGATTATGGACTGTTTGTCGATCTGGGTGGAATAGACGGCCTGCTGCACGTCACAGACATATCATGGGGAAGAATAACACGTCCATCAACTAATTTTTCCAAAGGTGATAAGATAACGGTAAAGATTCTGTCCTTCGATAGAGAAAAAGAAAGGGTTACTCTTGGACTGAAACAACTTACGGAAAATCCCTGGGATACCATTACAGAAAAATATCCTATCGGTTCCATAGTAGAGGGGAAAATTGTAAACATTATGGATTACGGTGCATTTGTAGAACTTGAACGGGGTGTGGAAGGCCTTATCCATATTTCCGAGATGTTCTGGACAAGGGAGATTAAACACCCCTCCAAGGTTTTGTCTCCAGGTGAAATTGCGAAAGTAATGGTACTCGATGTGAACCACGAGGATAAAAGAATATCACTCAGCTTGAAGCAAACCTTCGAGAACCCGTGGATAATTCTGAAGGAAAAATATCCTGAAGGGAGTATTGTAAAGGGAACAGTAAGAAATATTACAAATTTTGGGATTTTTATTGGAGTTGAAGAGAGTATAGACGGTCTCGTGCATATATCCGATATCTCTTGGAAGCATCGCGTAAAACATCCGTCCGAATTTTTCAAAAAGGGGCAAGAAGTAGAAGCGGTAGTTTTGAATATTGATGTAGAAAATGAAAAGTTTTCTCTCGGGATAAAGCAAATTGAAAAAAATCCCTGGGATGAAATTAATTCAAAGTATACCCCGGGTTCCGTAATTTCCGGAAAGGTTACTAATGTTACAGATTTCGGTATATTCGTCGAAATAGAGGAAGGAATTGAAGGACTGGTTCATATTTCAGAACTGGGGCAAAAGAGGATAAAATCGTCCTCCGATTTGTTTGCAATCGGAGATGATGTATCCGCCGTTGTTATAAATGTAGACCAGGAAAACAGAAGGATGAGACTAAGCATTAAAGACCACGAATCATCTTTGGATAAAACCCCTACATCACAATATTTGAATAATAGTAAAAACGTCACTTCCAGCTTAGGGAAAGCCCTGTCGGAAATTAATTTCCCGGTTCTTAAAGTTTAAGTGAATTTCAACCTTCAGCCTTCAACAAAAACAAAGGAGCAGGCGTAAGATTACATCACTTGCCGCTGCGGGGCATAAGCAAGTAGGTTTTTGCTATTTTACTTATGGCTAACCGTTTTTTAAATTTAAAGGGATAGACAGTCTGCAATGAGAAAGCATCCTGTAATATTCGGATTATTTCTGTTAGTACTAATATTTATTTTATTTTTTATTTTTGTTTACGGAGTTTCTACCTTTACCGGAGACAAAAGCTCTCTTTCCCTTAAGAATAAAATTGGTGTCGTAACGCTGGAAGGAATTATCAAAGATTCTTCCCCTGTTGTGGATCAGCTGATTGAATATAGTAAAAACGATAGCATCAAAGCGGTAGTTTTGAGGATAGATTCGCCTGGTGGCGGCGTGGTTTCCTCGCAGGAGATATATAAAGCAGTTCTTGCACTGAAGAAAAAGAAGAATGTGGTTGTTTCGATGGGGTCAGTGGCAACTTCGGGAGGATACTATGTCGCCTGTGCCGCTGATAAGATTGTGGCCAACCCAGGCACGATAACAGGTAGCATCGGAGTTATCATCCATTTTTCTAATGTAGAAGAACTTCTCAAGAAAATAGGGCTCAAACCCTCTATCGTTAAAAGTGGTCGATACAAAGATATCGGTTCCCCGCTGAGGGAGATGACCAGCGATGAAAAAAGACTCATTCAGGAAGTTGTTGATGATATTTACGATCAGTTTCTTGAGGCGGTTTCTTTAAACAGAAAGATATCAAAGGAAAAGGCGGCAAGTATTGCTGAAGGAAAGATTTTTACCGGACGGCAGGCGTTGAAGATGGGGCTTGTTGATTTCCTCGGTGATAAAGAATATGCAATAAATCTTGCTGCAAAACTCTCTGGAATAAAGGGAAAACCCGAGGTGGTGTATCCCAAAGAAAAAAGGTTGAAATTCTGGGAATATATCCTGCAAGAAACGGTTTCTACCATCGTAAGTGAGTTGAGGAAAGAGTGTAGCGGAATCAGTTATTAGGAGTTAGATCATGACAAAGAGAGCCCTCATTGAAAAAGTACAGGAGCGACTGGAGGATTATCCCAAAAAGGATGTAGATTTTGCAGTCAATATTATATTCCAGGCGATGACAGGCGCATTATTAAGAAATGAGAGGATAGACATCAGGGGATTTGGAAATTTTACCGTTAAATCGAGAGATTCCCGGGAAGGAAGAAACCCTAAAACAGGAGCAATAGTTGATGTTCCTTCCAGAAAGGTTCCGTTTTTTAAAGTTGGGAAGGAACTCAGGAAATTAGTAGATTATTAAAGAAAAGTAATTATCAAAATATCTTCTTATCATAATCGTAATCCGGTAAGGCAAAATCTTTCAATTGGTCTCTTCTTTTTTTGTGCTGTAATTTTCTGAGGGCCTTTGCTTCTATCTGCCTTATTCTTTCTCTTGTTACCCCCATCATCGCACCAACCTCTTCGAGAGTGAAGGGACCGTGATTGCACGCAACCCAAGTGCAATTACAAAACGTCTCATTCTTCAGCCACCATTCACAGGCTTCATCTTGACAGGATTCGGTTATGAATGTGTCCTTCTTTTTGCACTTATACAGGTTTGTCAATTTACCACCTTTTTCTCTTTTATCGAATTTTAGTTAAACTAATCATTTTTACTTTTTTGTCAACAAAAAAGTGTTTAAAAAAAGCCGGACTTATTCACAGAAACTGTTATTAATATGTTAATAGCCCTGTTAAACAGCAGAGCAAATACAGCACTCTCAAGCCTTTAGACCTGATTGCCCTCTTTTGCGCCATCGATAATAACTATAGTTATATTAAGTTGTTATAGCTACAAGTGTCGAATGTCTGTCCTTATAATTCCCTCCACAATTGTACTGCGGTGAGATAAATTCCCATGTGAATTGATGACTTACCAACTGATTCCACCTTTTTCAGTATGGATCGATAAGCTTCGAGCTGTGGTCTGTACAGCTCCTCTTCGCGGGACATGAATGCTTCGACCGGCTCATCTTTTGTCGGTCTTGAGGTCTTAAACTCCACTATCCACCAGTCGTTTCCATCAAAAACTGCAAGATCGATGATGCCGGAACGAATGTACCTTTCTTTCGATGTATCCTCAACAGCCCATTCACTTCGGACTACAGGGTTAGATTTATCAATCAGTCCTGCTATGAAAGGATCGCTCAGTGTGTAATCAACTTCTTCAATTATCTCGGGAGATATGTGGGCGGCCAACTCTGCAGGCAGTCCTTCAGCGCAGAGCGCCGTGACGACAGCAGCTTCGGTTGGAAGTTTAGCACCCATAATTGAGGTGTGCAGGATCCTGTGGGTTATGGTTCCACGAACTCTGCCATCGGTATTATCATCACCCGGATGATTGAGGTCATCCGTTTTGAGCAATGAAGGAGTTTCCACAACGTAAGGTATTCTTTCGGGGGTAAGCGGAAGAGGTTCCGGAAGGATTAAATCAGGATATTTATCTTTAGTGGACAGGGTGTCTATTACTGGGTTGGCGGCAACTGAGATGTTAGTGCCTTTTATTTCGGCGGGATCTTTTCCATTTATGCCTTCATAACCCATGACCCAACTCAGCACACTTTTGTCGGGGGCAAAAACAGTCTCATCCTTTGATTTTACGACACCGCTCATGATGAGGGAGTCTCTCGCCCGGGTTGCCGCAACATAAAAGGTGCGTTTAGCTTCCCCCCATTCACGTTCTTTCCGGATCTTGTTAAGGAGCCTGTACGTTGCCGTGGGTTCTTCGGTACGGCGATCACGGCCCATGGCAATCAAGTGTTTTTCGCCGGTTCCCGGCATCCTTTCGAGAAGATAAGGAGGTGGCGTTTTGGGGCCGCTGGCAAGCGGTCTCCAGTCCATGAACGGGAGGAATACACAATCGAATTCCAACCCCTTTGCCTTATGAATTGTCATCATCTCAACCAGTGATCGCGATGCGGTAGGATCCACCGGTTCATAGAGGGAATCAAGGGTAACTTCGATACGATTCAAGGTCTCCTGCGGAACTCCCTCCTCAGCCTCTTCTAAGATTTCAAAAAAACGGCGGCAATTTGCGACCCCTGCCATGCCGTAAAGATAGGCCGTTATCTTAGGTCCGTCGAGGGTCTCCCAGAACGCTTTGACGACCTTTCCGAGAGGCTCCCTTCCGACCCTCATCATTGCCTGGTCAATGGCCTTCAGGAGTACATCCATTTCGGGATGCGTCTTTGCCGTGAGGTGTATCTTGTTCGCCCAGCTTTCCTCACCCTGCATGGCTGCCTCCCGGAGAATCGTTACATCGAACCAGGACCAGGGCGATCTAAGAAGAGATGCCCAGGCCATATCGTCGTGCGGTCTAATCATGAACCGGGCCGTCTGCATAAGGTGCATGATTTCCGGCCTTTCAATGAGACTCAGCCCTTCCTGTACCTGAACGGGGATTTGTTCCTCCTTCAAGGCGGCAAGGTATCGGTGAATCCTGTTTCGAGTAAATAAGAGTATGGCGATGGATTTTTTACCGGAAGTTTCATCGAGCGTCTTTTTTACTTTTTTAGCAAGCCACCTCGCCTCATCATCTTTTGCCCTGTCAGTGTCTTTATCCGAAAAAAGATTAAGGGATATGACCGTCTTCTTTTTATCATTCCAGGCTGGAATAGATGAATTGAAAGGAACTTCATCGGCATCGGAGTCCGGATTGATCATAACTGCGTCACCAAAAAGCGAGTTCGTCCACTTTATCAATTCTTCCGTGGAACGGAAATTCGTCTTTAACAGATGTGTGTCGAGTGGGAGCTTTCCCCGCCCGGGAAGCGGAATACCGTCTTTGGCCTCGATAAACAACCTCACCTCCGCGTTTCTGAAGGCATAGATGGACTGTTTCGGATCACCGACGATAAAAATCGTCCTGCCGTCATCCTGCGTCCAGCCGCTGCACAGTCTCTTTATCAGTTCCCACTGGTTCCGGTTCGTATCCTGAAACTCATCGACGAGCAGATGTCGTATCCTGTGGTCAAGATACAGGTGGAGGTCGGTCGGCTTTTCTTCATTCAATACTCGGAGTGCCGACTGTTCCAACCCGATGAAATCGATGATATTCCGTTTTTTGCATATCGCTTCATATTCGCCGATGACCTCCACCGAGAGGATTATGAAGTCCGAAAGGACGCCGATATCAGCTATGGTGTCTCCCGTTGACGGGTAGCCCCTTGTATCATGTAGCGCTTCTGTGACATCCTCCGGAAGGCCCTCGATCAACTCTGCCCAGGCGGTCTTTTTGAAATTGCTGTAAAAGCCGCTTGACGGTCCGAGCTGTCTTCTCGGACTCCCGGTTTTAATAAGTAACCTGTCTGCTAAGGCCTGCCAGCGGGGAAGCTCCTCCCAGGATGACCCCGGAAGTGAGGATGGCAGAGTGTCGGTTTCCGCACCTTTGCTGGAGAGATGCTCTGTGAATTCTCCCCATTTTGCACCGAGATCGCAGGGTAAAAATTTTTCCAGGAGAGTATGGAGGCATCTCTCCATGTAGATCTGCAACCGCTCACTCAGTATCGATGGAAGGGAAGCGATTCCATGGGAACGTACTTCCATTATCAGGTCTTGAAACTGATCTCTTGTTCTCATCACCTCTTTCAGCTCTTCTGAGATACCGTCCCAGTTATTATTGTGATAAAGGAGACGATTTTCCAGGACAGCCCTTTTTATGTCTCCCCCTGGAGCTGAGAAGAGTCGATTCCTTAAACGCTGCAGCGCTTCATCCATCAAGATGGACTGAATCCCTTCATCCATGATTTCGCAGTCAGGTGCAATCCCGGCCTCTAAAGGGGCACGCCGGGCTATATAGAGACAGAAACCGTGGAATGTCATTATGTTCAGGACATCAGCAGATATAAGCTGTTTATGGCGGTCAAGGGCATTGCCGGCAAGTTTTGTGAGTGTGTCGTACAGGGAGTTCTCGGGGTTTTCATTGTCCCGGGTCATATTCAACGTACGGAGAATACGATCCCGCATCTCTCCTGCAGCCTTCTCGGTAAAGGTAAGGGCTATAATCTCTCCGGGATGATTCACCTCTCCCAGCAGTTTGAGAAATCTCATGGTCAAGAGCAGGGTCTTTCCGGAACCGGCCGGAGCCTCAACATGGTGACTGCGACTTGTATCAAGGGCAGACAGACGCTCTTTTTTGTCGGTAAGATTAACTGTCATTTTCCATTTCTTTAGGTACAATCCCTCTTTCGCAAAGGGTCATGCAGGGACACTTTTCACAGGCCGTCGCCTTGTTCTCTATATTTGATACGGGGTAGGGGTTAGCACGAAAGTCTCCCCTTTCGAGAATTTTTCCCATATCGGCGATTGTCGTTATCCATTTACCCAGCGCCTCTTCGATTCCCTTGATCTGGTGCATTTTTACTGCGGCCGGAGTTTTTATCTGCGCGTACCCCGCCGAAAGGGGCGTTTTCCGTTTGAGATATTCATCGACGACCGAAACGTTTCCCATGCGCAGGGCGAGCAGATAAACAGGAAGCTGCGGGGCTATAAGCCTTTCCAGAATATCTCTTTGATTCGGATACGTTCCGGTTTTGTAGTCCCAGCAGATAAGGCCTTTATCTTTATGATAATCGATTCTATCTATTCTGCCTTTCATGGGAAAAGACCAGCCGTTACATTTGAGTCCTTTGAAATCCGCCTCCTCGGCAATGCATTCCCATCCTTCCCGGCGATGCCCCGTTTCGGCATCAAGCCAAGAGATAAGCATACCGGGGGGTGAGTCTTCGAAGAGGAGAAGACGGCGCTCTACCTCCCACTGGGGGAGCTTATCAACATCTTTGAGCACTTGATCAACGCATTCGGTGAGAAGCGAAAGTACCTTTTCCCTGTCCCGTTCCAGATCAAGTCCCTTTCCCCGAACAGCACTGGTAAAGGAGGCCACCATCCTGTGAATCCTGAGCCCCCGCTCCATTGGCGAGATAACGGACATCTTTTCTTCCAAGGGTTTTATCTTCAAGATGCCGTCGATAAGGAACCTGAAAGGACATATGATGGCTGTTTCCATGCCGGTTGCCGAAATTCCTTCGGAAAGTGACGTTTCCTTTAGTAATGTGTCCCCTGATCTTTTTATGCCGGCAATTTTAGGATCGCCTCCGGAAGCGGCGATCCTCAATCCCTCATAGGCTGATCTTAGCCAGGGAGCCCTCGCCCATGCGTAACCGGGGTCAGTCCAGATGTTCAGGTATTTTTCCGATTCGTTTTTTGGCCAGAAAGGTGAGGGTGAAAGGGGCTTTGAGTCTTTCTGTTCCGCTCTCGTGAGCGTAACATCCGGCGCACAGGAGATAAGATTTGAAAATGCCTTTAATCCTATTTCGTAAGAGGAGGCCGGTGTTCCTCTATGAACAAGCTTCCGCTCAGATGTATCGAGAAGAGGCATCGGCCTGACGGGCTGGGGTAGAGCCCTGTCGTCCAATCCGAGCACGTATAGCTTGTCAAAATCAAGGCCGCGTGATTCTATAAGCCCCAGTATCTGAATACCCGCTTCTTCCGATCCTTTGATCTGGACCATTTTACCGGTCGCGCTATGTGTAAGAAATGAATAGAATTCATGTCCATCCATCGCAATATCGCCAAGATTAAGTGACAAGTCGTGGAAGATTTCCCTGAGGTGCCCTGAATCTGTATTATCCTTCTCGTTGGAGATAACGGGAAAACCAAGTGAAGACCAGAGTTTTTCAACAGCGTTTATCCAATAGGAGGCAGTCTGCCTGCTGGAGAAATTGAGCCTGGCAAATTTGAGGAGGCCTTCTGCCTCTTTACAAAGTATTTTCCCGAGTATGTCCGGATCATCTCTCTTCAGGGAGTCCAATAGGTTATCCATGCCCGATTCAACAAAGCGTGCCCTCCAGATTATATCAGCCCTGGCAATTGCGTGGCGTTTTCCCTGCCAGCATCCGTAATAGGGGGACAGGATGAGGGAGAGGAACAGTTCACGGGACACATTTTCTGTCATTAACCTCAGGGGGATAAGGGCCGCCTTGGCCAGCATGGAGTTGATAAGGGGTATGCCGAGTGTTATGTTGAACCACGAGGTTCCTTCCGGCGGGCTTGCCCCCATCAATTCCTTCAGGCTTCGCTCAATCATGATCGAATAAGCGTTCAGGTCGGGTACAACCACCCCTATTCGATGGAGCGGTATTGACCTTGCATCCTCAATCAGACGATGAGCAAGATAGATAACTTCCTGCTCGGGAGAGGGGAGTGTAATCGCTTCGAGATACTCCGGTCTTCTTCCGGAGTATCCCCCGTACTCAACATCGGCAATGTTTTCGAGGAGTTTAAAGAGGTCCTCTTCTATCGGGGCAGGCGATTCAAACCCGAGGAACGATATCCTGTCAGGACAGGTAATGATGTTTTCTGCGATGGCCTTTCCTACATAAGAGGGGAGTTCCGATGGGTGGAAAAAATTCTTGCCATCGAGATTCTTTTTGAAAGCTCTGCTGATCGTTCTTCGCCATTCAACAAGCGGCGTAGATGGCGGACCGGATCCGGGATTAACCTTAGAAAGGATCATAGTACCGTAGTTTTTATCGAGCAGGCGATAGAGATTGAAATCTTTATCAAGTGGAACGGGCGGTGGGATCCTCTCCGCTAATTCCTTCCAGAGATTTATCATGTAAAGTTCCGACGCAGGTATCTTCTCAGGCCATGATTCGAGCCACACCCGGGCAAGCCAGTCATCAAGCTTTACTGCGTTTAAAGGCCTCCATCCTTGCATCCCCTTTTGTATGCACTCTGTCCGGAATCGGTGGCGCAGCCTGCGGGCAAGCCTTCCGGTGGAAGTTAAATTTAGATAACCATCAATCATACAGGCTATTTTCCTTAATCAGACAGGATCGTATAAAACCCCTCATGTCGTGGTTAGAGTGAGCTATTACGTACCCTTATTTCTTGATGCATTCGTAAAAAGTCCGTTTTTGTCACCCTGAATCATGTCCTGAACTTGTTTCAGGATCATTCAGGGTCTCTAACTTACTGAAACAATTAGATGCTGAAACAAGTTCAGCATGACAAATGGTGCAGTTTATGACTTTTTGCGAACTTGTCATTATCTTTGCCAGTTAAACTTTTTTGTTGAAATAGTCTGTTAGTACTTGCTCATGATCAAACATTAGGGAATCCGGGAGATTGTCTTTGGTGAATGTACCGATTTCGGCAGCATCATCTGCCGCAACGGGTATTCCCTTCGCCCTGGCCACAAAAACAGTCGAGATGGTATGCTGGCGGGGATCTCTGTCCGGCTTCGAATAGGTGTGCATCTGTCCCAGGAGGATGACATCAAGAGATGTCTCCTCTTTTGCCTCCCTTATTGCTGCCTCCTCAAGAGATTCTCCGTAATCTACAAAGCCTCCGGGGATTGCCCATCCGATGGGAAGATTTTTTCTTTTTATAAGAACAATCTCTCCATCTTCCAGTTCAATTATTATGTCAACGGTTGGCACAGGATTCTGGTAAGATTTTATTTTTGAGCCGCAGTTAGGACAGGTAATTTTGGTTTTTGTGACCATTATAAGAACAGACGTTTAAAAACGCATGGTTTCCGCATTCCTCACAGAAAGCGGGGGGTTCTAATGTGAGTTGTGAGTTCACTTGCAGTGAAGTGTTACGTCCACGGGGCGAAGTCTCCCGGCAAGGAACATCTTTTCTTATATTGCACCCCCTTACTCCATCCGCAAGACAGGGCTTGCGAGGGCACTCCAAGTCAATCTATGATGAATGCGGTTTTATGTCAAGGGTGAAAAACTGCCGTGCAGGATAGATAATGATAAATTCTGTTAGCTAAATTTTAAAAGTGAACTGTTTAAAGATTAAAAGTGAACACCCTTCAGGTCACTGTTCTTAACTCTCTGGACATCGATAAGGTTATTTTCACACCAGAATCTGACCTCAGATATATCC
>Ga0268281_1000076_pt1 | contig 71521 bp, 68 predicted proteins | sample saktaG_10_FD_190134 | JGI IMG/M metagenome (GOLD analysis project Ga0268281, IMG submission 190134) | Saline water microbial communities from Sakinaw Lake, British Columbia, Canada - sak_2011_5_24_50m | ecosystem: Environmental > Aquatic > Non-marine Saline and Alkaline > Saline ...
GTTCCATTGAGGCGGAAGTCCCTCCGGAATCGCAGGAAGTCCATTACTACGATGATGAGGATAAATAGAATAACCGAATAAAACAATAAAATCAAAAGGCCGGAAATAACAACTTCCGGCCTTTTTTGTTCTGCGAGCACAATAGCGCTAATAAAGACGGATTTACCCAGGGATAGAGTAAATTACCTGATTTCTACACCTGAGTAATAATATTGCAAAATATTTGTATAAGAATATCCCGATTTGGCCATCTCGCAGGCACCCCACTGGCTCATACCCACACCATGACCGTACCCTTTGCCGTAGAAACGGATTCCGTTTCCATCCTTATTGATTGTAAGGAGTGTACTTTTTATCAATTTTGGATCCACTTTTATTCTGAAGTGATTGCCGCTGAGAGTCATCTCACCACGGTTATGCACTATCTTCATCTTTCGAACTCTGCCGGATGAACTTACTTCAACAGGAGTTATATTATAGATGGTACCCACATCGACACCTTTGGCCCTTAAAGATTTTCTCATCCTGTCCATGTCAAGGTATTGAACCCATTTAAAATTCGGAGCCTTTGTGCTGAAATCATCTCGGACACTTTTCAAATACGGAACATCAGCTGTCCAGACATTTTTTGCATCTTCCGTTACACCGCCACTGTTTGCATGAAAATATGCGAGAACCAACTGACCTTTGTGGAAAAGAACCTTCCCTCTCGTTTCATTGACCGCTCTCGTCGTTACTTCGTTTTCAACGTCAAAACCTCCATATACCTGGGATGATGTCGTTGCATAAACATCATAATCCTTATCTCTGTTTTTTTCTTTCTGATAAAGGGCATAGGTCCTCGCTGCCACAGCCTGAGACTTGAGAGCTTCCATGGGCCATCGGGAAGACATCTCCTTTGGCACGACACTGTAGAGATATTCTTCCAATCTCAAAACGTTAATAACACAAATTCCTTTGGCTATTCGCTTTAATAATATCTTGCCCCTATATGTTTTATCATTCACAGCAAGTGGTCCATCTCCGATGGCAAGTACGACAATTCCTTCACTCCGGATGGAAGTACCGTTGATCCGTATGCTTCCCCCTTTGACATCCACAACTGAAGATTGTCTGCCCGGTAATTGAATAATCGTGTTTTTCTCCCGGGGATCCTTAATTTCAAAATGAGAAGAAGCGGCGATACTTATACGTTCGATATTTTCATAGAGCAAAACCCGTATTTTTTCGTCGGGCCGGATTTCCCTGAAGACTTCTCTTTTCTTTTCAACCGAAGGGGGAGGGTTTAAACAGGCCTCGATCATGAACTCGGCCGTCTGTCTTCTCTTGCCTCCGGGAAATCGCTGTAAATATTCTCTGAACTGGACAAGGGCCTCCCCATACCTGTTCTTCTCATATAAAATCATTCCAGAGTTAAAATATGCATTGGGCGCATGGAGACTTGAGTAATATCTCTTTTTGACAAAAGAATAATGCTGAAGGGCTACATCATAATTATTGAGAAAATAGCTGTAAATATCGCCTATTCTCAGGATAGCCTTTGCCTGCATATCATATTCCGTTGAGTGATCTGCCACATCCCGGTAAGCCCCGATAGCCTCAAGATACATGCCCTTTTTAAGGTAGCCATCTGCCATACTCATGGCGAGCCTTGAATCGTAGGCAGAACCTTCACCCGCAAAAATGACAAATAAGAAGAGAAAGAAGAGATTGATTATGATGTTATTCCGGTGCATCATCAAGCCCTGTTTTAATGATGGAGTATTGGATGAGACCTTTGCATAACGTCCCCTTTTGCCCAATTTCTGCGTCAGACTCAAATTTTAATCCTCGAAATATCCAATATATTCCTGTGGCTAAAATTTTCGCCTTCCTTGAACTTGAACAAAATTGAACATTCTGCAAAGGTCTCGGATGATGAATTTTTGTCAGAGTAGATCTATAAGCCGAGTTTTGTTTCCCTTCACGGTCTCCCTGAAAAGGGACGATGATCATTAATCTGGGGCAACAGTTGCCTGTTACCTCAAGCGACACTACCCGAGAACTTCGAGCGGGCTACTCTTAATGTTCTCCTATTTGGTCTTGCTCCGGATGGGGTTTACCAAGCTTTCCCGGTCACCCGGGAAACTGGTGAGCTCTTACCTCACCTTTTCACCCTTACCCCGCGAAACGGCACATAAGCCAGCCTCTCAGGGCGGTATGTTTTCTGTGGCACTTTCCTTAGGGTCACCCCCAGTCGCCGTTAGCGACCATCCTGCCCTATGGAGCTCGGACTTTCCTCCAATCCGGGAAGCCGGACCAGCGATCATCCAATCTACTCTGACAATTAATGCAAAAGGTCAAGGGCTAAGGGCAAAAGCACTCAACGCTCAATCCCTGATTAGAGTCTTTATTCTCAACAACTGCGTTTTTTGCGCAGATGCTAGCGGAAAATAAATCCGAAATCAGAAGTACGTTCGAATTTCGGATTTGCGGCTTTGCCGCCTTAGGGGGATTACAGGATTAGAGGATTATCCCCTTAATCCTTAATCCTTTAGCCTTAATCCTTTAGCCTTTAGCCTTTAGCCTTTAGCCTTTAGCCTTTAGCCTTTAGCCTTTAGCCTTTAGCCTTTAGCCTTTAGCCTCTAATTCACCATTGTCTTTATTATCCCAGCAGATGATCCTGTTACAATGCGGGCAGAACATCAGAACTTCAGATCTTTGCAACTCAATATACATTTGTGGAGGAATATTCATATGACACCCTTCACAAATTTCTTTCCATACCGGCACAACAGCTCTGCCGTTCCTTATTTGTCTGATAATATCATATTTCTTGAGGAGGTCAGTATTAATTTTTTCTTTTATTTCAACATTTTTCTTTTTGACATCAAGCAGCGCAAAATCGATGGAATCTATTTCTGCTTCAATTTTCTTTATCTTTTTTCCTTGATTTATACGAAAAGCATTAACCCCTTTCTCCCTTTCCTCTAATCCTTCACTGGCTTTGTCAATCATTTCCAGAACATTGATGATCTCGTTTTCTTTCTCATCATTTTTTTCATTAACAACATCTATTTCCTTAAGCAGTGCCTGATATTCGCGATTCGTTTTTACCTCAAAAAGGCGACTTTTTATTTTTTTCAGATCCTCATTCCCTTTTTTGAGACCATTTTCTCCATCTCTGTGCCTTTTATATAAATCATCTATTTTTTTACTTTCTTCTTCCATCCTCTCTTCAAAAAGATGCAAATCTTCCTTTAGTTTATCCAGCTCCCGTGGCAATTCCTTCTTTCTTGTCTCTATCCGCTTGATTTCAGAGTCAACCTGTTGGAGTTCAACCAGAAGTAATATCTGTTGTTTCAAAACGTTCCCCTTTCATCTAATGATTATGCAAAAAAAAATGCACCAAAATCTGGTGCATTTTCTAAGGATTCTTTTCATGTCCTGAACATGTATTTCTTATATGCGTTTTTCTGTACCACATACAGTTCAAACTAATCACTTCTCAACTTCAGCCTTATGGTGATGGTGGGCCCACCTGGGTTCGAACCAGGGACCTACCGGTTATGAGCCGGTGGCTCTTCCAGCTGAGCTATGGGCCCCAAAAAAACATATTACTTAGTAACCAAGCTTAATTATATGCCTTTCATGTTTTTGTCAAGATCTTTTATTTCACACCGTCTTAATTTCTCTCCTCCTTGATGGCCCCCTCAATTTCTTTAAGACGGCATTTTCGATTTCTTTGGCCCGATTTATCGTATCCACATCGAACCCTTCTCCTTCCTCGTCAATATTAAAAACAGCTCTTTCACCGATACCAAAACGCATTCTCAACACCTTTTCCTCTCTCGGTGTCAAAGTAGACAGTATCTTCCTCGTCTGCTTTGCAAGATCCATATTTACAGCAGCTTCAGATGGAGACATAATCTTTTTATCTTCTATAAAATCACCGAGGGAACTGTCTTCTTCCTCCCCTATAGGAGTCTCCAGAGATATAGGCTCCTTGGCAATCTTTAACACCTTCCTTACCTTATCCAGGGGAAATTCCATCTTCCCGGCAATCTCCTCCGGGTTGGGTTCTCTACCCAGTTCTTGCACCAAATATCTGGAGGTCCTGATGAGCTTATTGATTGTCTCAATCATATGCACCGGAATTCTTATCGTCCGGGCCTGATCTGCTATTGCTCTGGTTATGGCCTGTCGTATCCACCACGTAGCATAAGTAGAAAATTTATAACCTCTCTGGTATTCAAATTTGTCAACGGCTTTCATCAATCCGATGTTTCCCTCTTGAACAAGATCAAGGAATTGTAATCCTCTGTTCGTATATTTTTTGGCGATACTCACAACCAACCGCAGGTTTGCCTCCATAAGTTTTTTCTTCGCCAGGTTCGCTTTCTTCTCGCCATTTTGCATTGAGGCAACAACCTTTTTTAATGTATCTGCCGGCATATCAATTTCAGAGGTTGTCTTTTTCCTTTCTTTTCGGGCCTTTTTTATAATCTTTTCATATTCCCTTAATTTTTCGGCAGAAATACCACATTCTTGTTCAACCCGCGTTAACTCTTTAGTGGCGCATTTTTTCATCAGGGCAATGTTTTTCTCCAATACTTTTAGAGACATCCCTGTTTCTTCTTTACAGGTTCTAAGATTATTTTCAGCTTTTTTTACCTCAATAAAGGCTACTTTGAGCTTTAAGGTCATAATATTTATGTATTTTTTACTGAACCTTGCTTCTTTGCACAGCCTTACAATATTTTTTAAATTTTTTTCTGTTTTTGACTTTATCTTTTTCTCCTCGAGCTCATCGAGATCTTCTTCTTTTAATTTATTCCTTAAACTGTTATTTTTATTATCCAGCTTCTCTACATTATCGATAATACTCAGGATTCTTTCCCTGTGCATATCTTCTTCTACAAAACCCTCTTCATCTTCAAGGTTATCAACAACATTCTTTATCTTGAGTTCCCCAGCCTTTAACCTTTCGCCAACATTAACCACATCCTTGATGAAAACCGATTGTCTGAAGAGAGTACCCATAACTTCTTTTTCACCATCTTCAATTTTCTTGGCTATTTCGACCTCTCCTTCACGACTCAGTAATGACACAAGCCCCATCTCACGGAGATACATCTTTACGGGATCACCTGTCTTACCCAGAACAGGAGGGAGTAATGGCAAGCCACCTTTAGTCTCTTTTGCTTCTTCGGATTCATCAGCAACCTTTTTAAGAACCATCTTATCTCCCTTATCCGTATCTATAATGTCTATATTATTCTCTCCAAAGAGTATAATGATATTATCTAACTCATCAGAAGATATTATATCGTAAGGCAACATGTCATTGACGTCATCATAGGTAAGGAAACCCTTTTCTTCACCGAGTGTAATAAGTTTTTTTACTTCATCCGAATGTAATATTTTTTTCATACCGTTTCTCCCTGGAGCGTTACATGTTATGAGACCTTTGCAAAAGGTCTCACTTTGAGGGGATACCCCTCAAACTCCCCTTGAATTTTATTTTAAAATTAACATGTTATGAAATCCATCTGCGATGGATTTTGAGACGTTTGTAAATTTTGCAAACGTCTCGTTATTTAAAATAATTGTCTGACATCTTCAGAAGGCTCTTTCATGCAAACATTCTAAGCCTGCAACATCTTTTCTTCCTTCAATAATCTTCCTTTTTCCATTACAAGTCTTTCGCATAATCCTGTATCACCCATTCTCTGGGCCCTAATCAATTCTCCTTGTATAGATTTACGCCTCTTTTTGTACCATTTCAGCCTTATCTTTTTTATAGTATCATCGAGAACCCTGTCAATAACCTCTCGATTAAAGGGCCTTTCCACCATGGCCAGTTTTAAGAGTTCTTCTTTAATGCTACTATCGGGTAAATCGTTCATGACATCAGAGATGTTCTTTATCTCTCCTCTGTTAAGCGATTCTATAAGTGCCTCTCCTACCTCCCTCAACCCATTACTCAAAAAATAACCAAATATTTTTTCATTCACTACAACAGGTATTCTGTCAGGATATTCTATAACCATATGGATAAGGCTTAACTCAACTATATCTACCTTTTCTGTTTCCTTTTTTGGAGATTCCCCCTGCCTGGCAAATTTTTGAGAACCAACACGTGCCTTATTAACCTCATCTTTCATGAGCCCCTGATCTATACCTAATTTTTCCGATACCCTTTTTATAAAGAGGTTCCTCTGAACCAGATTGCTTATATTTCTTATAAAGGAAATTGAATCTTTAACGGAATCCACATTTTCTTCAAGTGTATTGTCGCCACCTATTATTTTTTCTATATAATAATCCACCATGGGAGGAGACTGAACGATAACATTCTCCAGCGCTTCTCTTCCAAATTTTCTCACATAGTCATCCGGATCATAACCTTCAGGAAGAATGACCACCCTTGCATGCATTTCTTCTTCAAGGAACAATTTCAGACTCCGCTCGACGGCACTTCTTCCGGCCTCATCCGGATCAAAGATAATTGAGACGTTTCTTGTAAACCTTCTGATCAATTCAACCTGGTTTCTCGTAAGAGCCGTCCCAAGAGTGGCAACAACATTGCGTGTTCCCACACTCCAGAGCGAAAGAAGATCAAGATATCCTTCTACAATGATGGCATTATTCTTTTTGCTGATCTCACCTTTTGTCTGATATAATCCATACAGCGTGTTCCCCTTTATATAAACAGGAGATTCAGGAGAATTCAAGTATTTGGGTTCCTCCTTACCGATTCCCCTGCCACCAAAAGCAACTATGTTGCCGTTCAGATCCACGATTGGGAAAATCAATCTCCCCCTGAATCTGTCGTAACTTTGACCATTGTCATTTGTTATGACAAGACCTGCCTTCCGGACAAGTTCGAGAGGAATTCCCATACTACTAAAATAATCCTTAAGACGTCTCCATCCTTCCGGGGAATACCCCAGGCCAAAGCTTCTGACAACAGAATCGTCTATCCCCCTTTTTTTCAAATAATCCCGGGCCACTTCTCCCATATCTGAAGAGAGGTTTTTACGAAAGCGCTCTGCTGCCATCTGGTTGATCCTGCTGAATTTTTCCTTTTCACTGAGAAACCTTTTCTCTCCCTCGCTCATCTGCCTCACGGGAATTGTAATCCCCAGCTTGGCAGCCAGGTGCCTGACCGATTCAGGAAAGGACACATTATTCAACTTCATTAAAAAGGAAATGGCATTCCCACCTTCACCGCATCCGAAACAATAAAATATTTGTTTCTCAGGATTCACGGTAAAAGAAGGAGTTTTTTCTCTATGGAAGGGGCAGAGACCGACAAAATTTCTGCCAGTTTTTTTCAACGTGATATATTCTGAAACAATATCGACGATATTCGCCTTTGTCTTGACCTCTTCTATCTTTTCTGCAGGAATATACCCTTTCAATATGATTCCCCCTTTTTCGGGCAAGCTTGAAAGAATAAGCACTTTGAATGTAAAGAAGTAAAAAGATATTTCAACGTAGAAATGTGAAAATATAAAGATTTATTTTATGTAACCGGGAAACTATAACTGAGACCTTTGCATAACGTCCCCTTTTGCCCAATTTCTGCGTCAGGCTCAAATTTTAATCCTCGAAATATCCAATATATTCCTGTGGTTAAAATTTTCGCCTTCCTTGAGCTTGAACAAAATTGAACATTCTGCAAAGATCTCAACTAAATATACCTTCCTGTCGACCTCTCAATTATGAAGATAATTTTACTTTAACCTTTTCACCTACAAGTTTGCCGTCTGCTTTACCTGTAAATTTCGGCATAAGTACCTTCATCACCTTACCCATATCACGAACACTCGTGGCACCAACTTCATCTATGGCTTTTGAGATTTCCGCCTCTATTTCCTCTTCAGACAGTTGTTCAGGCATAAATTCCTGAACAATCTTTAACTCTTTCTCTTCCTTTTCAACAAGATCCAACCTTCCTCCGTTTTTGAACTGCTCGATCGAATCCTTTCTCTGTTTCACCATCGATGATAATACCTGAAGGCTCTCTTCTTCATTGAGATCTCTTCTCAAATCGATTTTTTTATTGTATAATACTGATTTAATTAAACGAAGAGCAGACAGCCTTAACTTATCTTTATCCTTGGCCGCTGCGATCATCCCACTTTCGACCTTTTTGATAACTTCCATGGGTTCGCTTACCTCTATCTCTCTTGCTTTAGAAAATATGAGACCTTTGCAAAACGCCCCCTTTCGCCCAATTTCGGCGTCATGCTCAAATTTTAATCCTCAAAATACTCAATGTATTCCTGCGGTTAAAATTTTCGCATTCCTTGAACTTGAACGAAATTAAACATTTTTCAAAGGTCTCAACATATAAGGCACAAAAACAGAATTGGATTTTATGCCACTGCAGGTTTCAGATGTTAAGACATATGTTTAAATTTAATAACTTTTTTTGAATTGTCAATACTTTTGTAATGAATTCTTTAACCATCATGCCAGATCATCTTTCAACCTTTCACCACCCAAAACGTGCATATGAAGATGGAAAATAAGCTGTCCCCCCTCTTCGTTACAGTTTATGACGGTTCTAAAACCCTTTTCTTCAATTTTCTTGATCTTTGCCACCTCTTTGACTGCGGTAAATATATCGCTCATTATATTCATATTCTCTCGCGCCACATCCATAAGCGTAGGTATATGCTGTTTAGGTATAACAATCACGTGGACGGGAGCCATTGGATTAATGTCATCAAATGCCAGAACCTTATCATCTTCATAGACCTTATTGCAGGGTATTTCTCCCCTGGCAATTTTGCAAAATATACAGTCTTCCACTTCACATACCTCCTCATTTACAAGATCTCAGCATTCAGCCGAAATCTGCCGCGCCGGATTGCTTTTCTTTTCACAAAAACCTTAAACTTGAAACTTGGAACTTGAAACCATTTCTATCGCATCTTCCAGTTGTAAGGCCCCGCTATAAAGAGCCTTTCCTGCTATGACCCCGATGACTCCGGAACTCTCAATTTTGAGGAGTTCTTCAATGTCCTTCAGGCCAGATACTCCACCTGAGGCAATAACGGGAATATCCACGGACTCGGCAATATTCTTCGTTGCCTTAATATTTACGCCTACCTCCATACCATCCCGCTTTATGTCGGTATACACGATTGCATCCACTCCAAGACCCTCATAACTCTTTGCTATCTCCACGGCAGATTGACCCGTCTCCTCCGTCCACCCTTCGACCAATATCTTACCATCTCTTGCGTCGATACCGAGGATAATTTGCCCTTTAAAAGTAGTACAGGCATCGATGGCAAATTTTCTGTTTTTGAGAGCGGCTGTTCCTAATATAACCCGGCTAACTCCCATCTCCAGATAGTGCTCAATGGTTTTCATATCCCTGATTCCGCCACCAACCTGAACAGGAATATTTATCTCCTGGATGAGAGTTCTTATAACTTCTCCATTTTGAGGGAGGCCGGCCCTGGAACCATCCAGATCAACAACATGGACCCTTTCGGCTCCTCTTTTCTGCCAGTTTTTTGCCATTTCAACAGGCTGATCTGAATATATGGTAACATGCGAGAAGTCGCCCTGAAGAAGACGCACACACTTACCATCCTTCAGATCTATTGCAGGTATAACTATCACTTATTATCTCCTCTTTTTTAAGACCTTTACATAAACCGAAATCAAATTCGGAAATCGGATAACGAATTTCGCATTAATATTTATTTGTTTTCCAACCCTGGAAATGTCTCGAGGATTTTATCGACACCTTCTTCCGACAATTGATCAGCACTAACCCACTTCCCCCGTCCTCTTATAAATGTTGACACGTCAAAGACATTCTCCATAAGAGTCCTCTGGGTTTTATCAAATATGCCTTTCCATACAAAGACACCATCGCTCACTCTCAACAGATGAACACCGAAGGCAACCGAAGCAGGCTGCTTGACAGCATACTCATAACCTTCTCTCTCCCTGTATCGATATACATACCCTGCCAGAACCCCATCCGCTCCCAGTTCCTTACCAACTTTTTCAAATATCTCTCGCGGTGTTGCCTTGAAAGAACCAGCACTAACTCTCATATAGGCACCATGTGACTTGTTAATCGACATGATAACTATCTGTTTTTGCGCCATAAGCTTTTTTATAAAAATTCCCTCGACTATTTTCTCAGGCTCACCTGAGCATGGTGAGGTTGAAAAGAAAATCCCGCAAACGGGACACTTAACAAACGCAACAGAGGAATCTTCAGGAATAACGCTTTGAAAAGGAATGACGGCAATCTTGTGGAAGGAAATTGTCTCCTCACCCCGGGATACTGCCCCCATGTCCTTTTTGGAAGAACAACCGGAAAGAAGAAGGATCACAACAGCAACGTACACCGCCATGCTGAAACGTTTCGAAAAAATGAAAGGATTGTTATGAGCCATCTGTTTGAATACCTCAAAGACTACCTTTTGTAGACATGACACCGGAGATCCGCGCATCTATGGAAACAGCCCGGTTTAATGAACGGGCAAAACTCTTAAAGATTGACTCTATTATGTGGTGCGGATTTTTACCATACATGACATTGATATGCAATGTTATTTCACCATGATCGCTAACGGCCTTGAAAAATTCCTTAAACAATAAGGGGTCAAAATCTCTTACCTTCTTATTGTCAAAATCCACATTAAAAATTAAATATGGCCTTCCTGAAATATCCATGTTGACGTGGCTCAAACTTTCATCCATAGGGACAACAGCCGAACCGTATCGTACTATTCCTTTCCGGTCTCCCAGCGCTTTTTTTATCAACTCTCCAAAACAGATCCCCACATCTTCTACAAGATGGTGATAATCCACATCGGTATCCCCGTACCCCTTTACGATCAGATCGAAAAACCCATGCTTTGCCAAAAGAGTAAGCATGTGATCAAAAAAAGGTATGGTCGTCGATATTTCTCCTTTTCCTGAACCATCCAGGTTTATCTCCATAGATATTTCCGTTTCTGTGGTTTTTCTCTCTACTTTAGCTGTCCTTTCCACGGTTTTCCTCCCCTCAGATAACTTTGTTAAGAGAATACTCTATAATTCCTTCAGCCCCGGCCTCCTGAAGAAGGGGAATCAAATCCCTCACAATACTTTTATCAACCATGGTTTCTATGGCAAACCATTCTTCATTATGCAATCCTGATATGGTAGGCGCCTTGAGCGATGGTAGCAATAAGATAACTCCCCCAAGATTCTCTTTTGATACGTTCAACTTTAAACCAACTTTCCCTATGGCCATAAGGGAACCGTTGAGCATTGTTTTTATCTGCAGTATCTTCCTTTTCTTCCATGGATCTGCCCAGGCTTTTTTGTTGGCAATTAACTGTGTGTTTGTCTTCATCAATTCATGAATAATTTTTAACTTATTCGCCCGAAGTGTGGATCCTGTCTCGGTTACCTCAACTATAGCATCTACGAGGCCTTCAACGACTTTTGCTTCAGTAGCTCCCCATGAAAATTCAACCAGAACATTGATATTTTTTTCCTTAAAATACCTTTTTGTAAAGTTAACCAGCTCCGTAGATATCTTTTTCCCTTCCATGTCCTCAATAGTTTGAATGGTAGAATCCTCCCGCACCACCAGAACCCACCGTGCCTGCCTTGCTGTTGACTTTGAATAAACAAGATCTCCAATTACGGCAACATCAGATTCGTTTTCGACGATCCAATCCCTTCCCGTAAGACCAAGATCAAGGGTCCCATCTTCGATATATCGGGACATTTCCTGTGCCCTTACAAGGGCACAGGAAATGTCTTCATCATCGATATCGGGAAAATAGCTCCGGCTATCATAAGAAATTTCCCATCCTGCTCTTTTGAATAGTTCAATAGTACTTGATTCAAGACTCCCCTTGGGTATTCCCAATCTCAACTTTTTCATTGATTATAAACTTCCTCCGGATTAAATACTTTCTCCCCGATTATTTCCAGGTTCCCATCAGATAATCTCTTATGGAAACATGATTTATAGCCTGTATGACACGCTGCTCCTCCCACCTGTTCTACCATTAACAAAATGGTATCAGAATCGCAATCTATTAGTATTTCCTTGACCAGCTGGACATGACCTGATGATTCTCCTTTTACCCAGAGTGTGCTCCTTGATCTGCTCCAGTATGTTGCTTTCCCTGTTTCCAGGGTTTTTAACCACGACTGTCGGTTCATATAGGCAAGCATGAGAACCTCTTTTGTTTCATAATCCTGGACAATCGTTGGCAAAAGTCCTTTGCCTTTCTCAAAATCGAGCTCTATCATTTATTATTTTCCTCCTAAGGCGGCAAAGCCGCAAATCCGAAATTCGAATATCGAAATACGAAACAAATCTGAATATCGTTCGACTGAGTGCTCACGTCGAAGTCAAATAACAAATTTTCGAAACAGTTTTGGACATTCGAGTTTAGGGTTTTGATATTGTTTCGAATTTCGTACTTCGGATTTCGAATTTATTTTCTGCCAACATCTGCGCAAAAAACGCAGTTGTTGAGTATAAAGAATTTAATATGCTTATATTGAGGCCATTTAACCTAATTTAAGATTTGTATTTTCGCAAGTATTATTTTCTCAATTTTGAACTTGCCTCGACACATTTTTTATGTTAGCAAGAATACTTGTGGAAAACTAGAATTTTTTGCTATGTGTCAATCTTAGCATTCTTTCCGATTACTGAAATCTAAATTTTTAAAAGGAGGTTTTTAAATTATGCAGGTGTTGATTGGCGGTATTGTGGCGGCAGTCCTGGGGTTAGTCGGCCTTATGGCTTGGTGGAGCGAGTTTCTTGTAATACTGATGGGTGGAATTCCCGTTGCTTTGCTTCTCGGAGGTGCCCTTGCCATCTATGTCGGTTATGACGAAATAAAAGATCAGATGCGCGAGAAAAAAGAAAAAGCAAAAGAATCCAAAGAAAAAACAGATGAATTGAGTAAAGCAAAAGAAGAGCTGGAAAAAGCAAAAGCCGAAGCAGAAAAATACAAGGTGGAGGCAGAGCAGGCAAAAGAGAAGGCAAAAGAAAAACCAAAGAAAAAAGAAGAAAAATAGTCTATCCTGGATATTCACAAAAAATAGGGGTGTCATTGCCCCTATTTTTTTGACCTATAAACCTGAAGAGACATTTGCATAACGTCCCCTTTTGCCCAATTTCTGCGTCAGGCTAAAATTTTAATCCTCGAAATATCCAATATATTCCTGTGGTTAAAATTTTAGCCTTCCTTGAACTTGAACAAAATTGACCATTATGCAAAGGTCTCTTGGAATAATGCTTGACAGTATTGGAATAATTACATAGAGAATGTACAATTTTGTTTATTATGACCGTATGTAGAGCTGAAACGTGATGCAAAAAAAAGAAGATTTAAGCCAATTTATCAATCTTACCTATTACATCTACATGTATTAATGCCTGCTGCCCATCTTACAAGATGGTCAAGCAGGCTTCCCAAAACCCATCTGTTATTAACTTCTTAAATTTGTTACATAATATTAGGGCTGATTTTTTATGATCTTCCTTCTATTTTTAAAATGGCGGCAGGTCTTTAGAGAAAAAATATCACTATTGGAGGAAAAAATGAAAAAGATATTTCTGGTTACATTAATCGCGGTATTTGCAACTACATCTCTTATGTTGGCTGGCATTGCCAATGTACAGGCAAAAACAACTAACCTTACCTACAGCATCTTCTTTCCCCCTGCTCATGGCCAATGCAAGGCAGGTATATCGTGGGCAAAGGAGATAGAAAAACGTACCCATGGAAAGGTAAAAATTACCGTCTTTCCTGCAGGAACACTAACAAAAGCAAACCAGTGCTATGACGGCGTAGTCAAAGGAATATCGGATATTGGAATGTCATGCTTCGCTTACACAAGAGGACGTTTCCCAATCATGGAAGCCGTTGATCTCCCCCACGGCTATCCCAACGGCCAGGTAGCAACCCATGTAGCTACTGAATTTTACAATAGAATGAAACCAGAAGAACTTGATGATGTAAAGGTTCTTTATATACACGCTCACGGACCTGGCCTGCTTCATACTAAAAAGCCTGTCAGAAACCTTGAAGATCTAAAGGGAATGAAGATAAGATCCACCGGACTGAGCGCCAAGGTCACAAAGGCGCTGGGTGGGGTTCCTGTCGCAATGCCCCAGGGCACAACGTATGAAGCTCTCCAAAAAGGTGTGGTTGAAGGCACCTTTACTCCAATAGAAACACTTAAGGGATGGAAGCAGGGAGAAGTTGTCAAATACACTACTGAATGTTCTGGTGTTGGTTACACCACTGCCATGTTTGTGGTTATGAACCTCAAAAAATGGAACGCCCTTCCAAAAGAGATTCAAGGGATATTTGAAGAAACAAGCCGAGAATGGGTTGATGTTCATGGAGAAATCTGGGATAAGGGTGATGATGAAGGGCGTAATTTTGCACTGAGCCTGGGCAACGAGATTATTCAGCTTTCTGATAAAGAGAACGAAAGATGGGCAAATGCCGTCAAACCGGTTATTGATAATTATATAAAAGCAATTGAAGAGAAAAATCTTCCCGGAGACAAGGCTGTTTCAGAAGTGAGAATACTTATCAAAAAATACAGCGAATTATATGGAAAGTAGAACATGATTTTCATTTTCCCCCTTTTCAGGCTCACCCCTGGGAAGGGGGTTACTTATCTAAACATTTACCACGTTAAACCCGGAGTTTAACAATGTTTCGCCTTGATAGATTTATCAATCTTCTAAGCTACAGATTCAACTGGATAGCAGCGGGAGCTATTGTGGCCATGATGCTCCTCACATCGACCGATGTGATTCTTCGCCTTTTCCGCCATCCCATCCCCGGCACATACGAAATAGTCGGATTGCTTGGAGCTGTTGTTATCGCCTTTTCGCTGGCGTATACTTCGATAGAAAAGGGGCATATCGCTGTCGAATTTCTTGTTCAAAAATTCCCCAGAAATGTGCAGCTCTTCATAACAGCCATTAATGACCTCTTAAGCACTTTTCTTTTCGGACTGATCGCCTGGCAAAGCATCTTATATGCCTCAGATCTAAAGCAAAGCGGAGAGGTGTCGCTGACTTTACAGGCGCCTATCTATCCTTTTATTTATGGGATAGCCGCTGGCTGTGGGCTTCTTTGCTTTGTATTAATCCTGGAATTTCTTAAATCATTGAAGAGGATCGGCGAAAAGTGAGCCCAACTGTTGTAGGCCTTATTGGCATTGCTGCCCTTTTTCTTTTTATCTTTTCCAGAATGCCCGTCGGCTTTGTCATGGCAATTATCGGTTTTCTGGGCTTCGGTTACCTTGTTTCTTTTGATGCATCAATGAATCTCATTGCCAAAGATGTCTTCTCTGTTTTTGGCTCCTACAACCTGACTGTTATACCCTTGTTTGTCTTAATGGGACAGATAGCCTATCATTCCGGGATAAGTTCCAGGCTCTTTGATGCCGCCTACAAATTTATTGGTCATTTGCCAGGCGGGCTGGCCATTGCAACGATAGGTGCATGCGCCGGTTTCGCTGCTATATGCGGATCTACCAATGCCACAGCGGCTACCATGGCGGCTGCAACGTTACCGGAAATGAAGAGATACAATTATAAGCCGGAACTGGCCACAGGTGTCGTTGCCGCGGGCGGAAGCCTCGGCATACTTATTCCGCCAAGTGTCATTTTTATCGTCTACGGGATCATGACCGAACAATCCATCGGGAAGCTGTTTATGGCGGGGCTGTTACCAGGTCTTCTCCTGACCGTATTGTTCATCCTGACTATTGTTATCTGGACAAGTATCAACCCGGAGCTGGGCCCCAGAGGCCCCAGGACCACACTTAAGGAGAAAATGAGATCTCTTTCGGGACTTGTGGAAACATTGATTCTGTTTCTATTAGTCATGGGAGGGCTCTTTGTTGGCTTTTTCACACCAACTGAGGCAGGAGCCGTGGGAGCTCTCGGTACTCTAATACTTGCCCTTGCAAGACGTAATTTGACCTGGCATGGTTTTATCACGTCCCTTTTTGAAACTACAAGGATCTCCTGTATGATTCTTGTCATTGTTGCAGGCGCAACCATTTTCGGACATTTTCTCGCTATATCGAGGATTCCCTTCGATGCGGCTAACTGGATATCGGAATTTCAGCTGCCCCGTTATGCCATCATGCTTATGATTATCCTGCTCTATCTAATAGGAGGCTGTTTTATCGATGCACTGGCTCTGATCATGCTGACCGTACCTATCTTTTATCCCGTTGTTACTAATCTCGGTTATGATCCTCTCTGGTTCGGAGTCATTATTGTTCTGGTAACACAAATAGGAGTCATAACACCACCTGTAGGCATTAATGTCTATGTCGTCAGCGGAGTGGCCAGAGATGTACCCCTTAATGTTATATTCAAGGGTGTCGTGCCACTTCTGATTGCATTAATTATCGGTACGCTCCTCCTGATTCCCTTCCCTCAAATTGCACTATTTCTCCCAGGCTTGATGAAATAGGGAGACCTTTGCAGAATGTTCAATTTTGTTCAAGTTTAAGGAAGGCGAAAATTTTAACCACAGGAATATATCGGATATTTCGAGGATTAAAATTTGAGTCTGACGCAGAAATTGGGCAAAAGGGGACGTTATGCAAAGGTCTCATAGGAAAGGTTGAATGAATGTCAGTTTTCTTTCTCTTTAAGAGTTGGAATTCTAACTTTTTCTTTTCTTTTGATCATTCCGAAAACAAGAAGAACCGCACCACATGAGATGGCCGTGTCGGCCACATTAAAGGCAGGCCAGTGATAGGATGCCAGATAAAAGTCAAGGAAATCTATAACCTCTCCAAAACGTACCCTGTCTATCAGGTTTCCCACAGCACCGCCCAGGATCAACGAAAGTGAAAGGGTGAAAAGCAATTCTTCATCCTTTGCTTTCATTATCAGGAAAAGGATCAATAATATGGCGATAATCGCTATGGCGACAAAGAATACAGACCGAAACGAGGAGGAAGAATCAGCGAGGAAACCAAATGCCGCTCCAGGGTTTCTCACATATGTAATACTAAAGAATCCGTCAATAACAGGGGAAGAATCATGAAGGAACATGATCGAACTGACGTACATTTTTGTTATCTGATCCAACAGGAGAACAATTCCCAGAGTAACGGAAAAGATAATATTTTTTTTCTTCAAATTAATACCCTAACCCAGATAAACTGGAAATTCGATATTCGAATTTAAGTTTTGTAAGGACTTATCAGCCATAAAGAAATTCTTTTGCCATCTTTGCACGAACTTTACACTTAAGGGACTAATCGCTCATTCAAGATTCCCAACACATCTTTCACAGATAGCCGGGTGATCGGAGTTACCTCCCACGGTCAGACTGTAATTCCAGCATCTCTCACATTTCTGTCCCTGGGCCTTTGCAACTCCTATTTTTAAACCTTCAAACTCGGTACTTTCATACGGATTTTCGATTGTATCTTCTCCAAGAATATTGACCTCGGATACAATAAACAGGGCCTTAATATCTTCGTGATAGTTCTCCAAAAGTGCCCTGAGCTTTTCGGGAGCAAAAATATCGACACGGCTGTCAAGAGAATGTCCCACGACTTTCTTTTGCCTGGCTATCTCCATCGCCTTCGACACTTCACTTTTAAGATCAACAAGGGTCTTCCATTTCTCTCCGATGTCTTTATTCACATATTCCGGATTCACATCGGGGAACAGCGTCATGTGGATACTCTCTTCTTTGCCTTCATAGTCAGGCAAGCTCTCCCATACCTCTTCCGCAGTAAAGACAAGAACGGGGGCCAGAAGTTTTACCATGGTATCAAGAATTATATACATGGCGCTTTGAGCAGATTTTCTCTCCTGAGATTTTGCCTTTGATGTGTAGAGCCTGTCTTTTAAAACATCAAGGTAGAGGGCGCTCAGGTCAACGGTACAATAATTATGAAGCGTATAGTAAACCGTGTGAAACTGATAATTCTCATAAGCATTTCTTACGCGCCGGATGATCTCCTGAAGCCTGTTGAGGACCCCTTTATCCATCTCTTTCATCTCTTCATAAGGAACCATGTCTTTTTTGATATCGAAATCAGACAGGTTCCCCAATATGTATCTGCTTGTATTTCGAATCCTTCTATAAGCATCAACGAGATGCTTCAGTATCTCTTTAGAAATCCTGATATCAGAGGTGTAATCTTCGGCAGCCACCCAGAGCCTCAGTATCTCCGCGCCATATTCATTAACCATTACCTGGGGATCGATGACATTGCCCATCGATTTGGACATCTTTTTCCCTTCCCCATCAACCACAAAGCCATGGGTCAGAACACTCTTGTAGGGCGCCCTTCCCCGCGTTCCAACCGACTCCAGAAGTGAAGAATGAAACCATCCCCTGTGCTGGTCACTTCCCTCAAGATACAAGTCCGCCGGTGACCGGAGATTGTTCCACTTGTCTGTGTTTTCCAAGACCGCCGCATGACTCACACCGGAATCAAACCAAACGTCCAATATATTTGACTCCTTTGTAAAATCCTCACACTGGCAAACGGGACAGGCTGTCCCATCCGGCATGAGATCTTTCGCATCTCTTTCATACCATACATCGGCACCATGTTCCTTGACCAGAGCAACGACATGATCTAACGTTTCTTTAGTATACAAATGATTGTTACACTGTTTGCAGTAAAATATCGTAATGGGTACTCCCCATACACGCTGCCGTGAGATACACCAGTCAGGTCTGTTTTCGATCATACCGTATATACGGTCACGACCCCATGACGGGATCCATGAAACACTGTCTATTGCTTTGAGTGCTTTCTCTCTCAAGCCATTCTTTTCCATGGAAATAAACCACTGCTCTGTTGACCTGAAAATAATGGGGTTTTTGCACCGCCAGCAATGGGGGTACTGATGTTCCATATCCACGAGCCCAAGGAGTGCGCCAACCTCTTTTAACTTTTCATTCACCGGACCATTGGCATCAAATACGAATTGTCCGGCAAAGAAATCGACATCGGGAGTAAAATTACCGTCATCATCAACGGGGGCATATACATCTAAACCGTATTCCAGCCCTATTTCATAGTCTTCCTGGCCATGACCGGGCGCGATATGAACAGTCCCTGTCCCCGCATCAAGTGTCACAAAGGGGGCCAGTATTAAAACACTTTCACGATCAATAAACGGATGCCTGCATTTGAGTCCCTCTACAACCCTGCCCTTGAATTCATCCAGAATTTCATATTTTTCATCCCTGTAACCGAAGGCATCCATACAATAATCGAGGAGTTCTTTTGCGATGATTAAAACTTCGCCTTTAACCTTCACAGCAATATAATCAAAATCCTCGTGGAATGCGATGGCGAGATTAGCAGGAATAGTCCAGGGAGTTGTCGTCCAGATCACCACGCTGACTTTCTGTCCGGCAAGCGCGGGAAGCACCGAAGATATATCGGATATCATGGGAAATTTAACATAAATGGAAGGCGTCGTATGATCTTCATATTCTACTTCAGCCTCGGCCAATGCGGTTTTACAGGAAGCACACCAGTAAACCGGTTTTTTCCCCTTGTATATGTCGCCGTTTAACAAAAGCTTCCCCAGTTCTTCGACTGTTTTAGCCTCATAACTATAATCCATTGTTATATAGGGGTTATCCCACTCACCAAAGCAACCAAGCCTTTTAAATTGTTTTCTCTGTATGTCGAGATATTTTTCGGCATATGTACGGCAGAGTCTTCTCTTTTCGGCCTGTGACAGACTGTATTGTTTCTCACCCAGTTCTTTATCAACCTGATGTTCTATGGGAAGACCATGGCAGTCCCATCCCGGAACAAATATACTGTCGAAACCGATCATATTTTTTGACTTGACCACGATGTCTTTTATGATTTTATTTAATGCCGTTCCGAGATGAATATCTCCATTGGCGTAGGGAGGACCATCATGAAGAATGTATGTTTTTCTCCCTTTAGATATTTTTCTTATTCTGTCATAAACACGCATTTCTTCCCACCGTTCAAGCATCTCAGGTTCCTTTTTGGAAAGATTTGCTTTCATGGAAAAACCGGTCTTTGGTAGATTCAATGTATCTTTATAGTCCATGTAATTCCCCCAAATTTTTATTATCAAAGTTAAGTAACACAATTTATAACCGGTTGGCAATCATTTTCGTTTAAAACAAAAAAAGCCCCCTGCCTTCCGGCAAGGGGCTTTTAGCTACCAACATTTCAAGGAATCAGACGACTTACATCATTCCACCCATACCACCCATACCGCCCATTCCTCCTGGAGGCATTCCCGGCATCGGCGTTTCCTCTTTCGGTGCTTCAGCAACCATACACTGGGTTGTCAGCATCAGTGCGGCAACGCTGGATGCATTTTGCAACGCGAACCTTGTTACCTTTGTAGGATCGATAACTCCCGCCTTTATCATATTTTCATACTTGTCTGTCAGGGCGTTGAAGCCATAGTCACCCTTATGGGTTTTAACCTTCTCCACAACGATAGAACCTTCAAACCCGGCATTGTTAGCGATCATCCTTAACGGCTCTTCCATCGCCTTTTTGACGATATTTACGCCGACCTGCTGATCAGCGCTCAGTTTGAGCTTGCCAAGGGCGGGAAGAGTTCTGACAAAAGCCACTCCGCCACCGGGAACGATCCCCTCTTCAACTGCTGCACGGGTGGCATTCAAGGCATCCTCAACCCTTGCTTTCTTTTCTTTCATTTCTGTTTCCGTGGCCGCACCGACTTTAATAATGGCAACACCACCAACAAGCTTCGCCAGCCTTTCCTGAATTTTTTCCCTGTCGTAATCGGAAGAGGTCTCCTCCATCTGCACTCTCATCTGCTTGACCCGTGCTTCAAGGGCCTTCCTGTCACCCGCACCATCGATAATAGTGGTATTATCTTTATCGATAATGATTCTCTTGGCACGACCCAGATCTTCCACTGTCGCATTTTCGAGCTTGGAACCAATCTCTTCTGAAATCAGTTTTCCACCGGTAAGAATGGCAAGATCTTCAAGCATCGCCTTCCTTCTCTCGCCGAATCCGGGAGCTTTAACGGCTGCTACCTGCAGCGTGCCGCGGATTTTATTCACAACGAGCGTGGCCAGTGCTTCACCCTCAACATCCTCGGAAATAATAAGGAGTGGCTTACCCATCTTGGCAATCTGCTCAAGGACACCGAGAAGATCTTTCATAACGGAGATCTTCTTGTCAAAAACGAGGATATATGCGTCTTCCAGAATTGCTTCCATCTTATCAGCATTGGTTACAAAGTAGGGCGAAAGGTATCCACGATCAAACTGCATGCCTTCCACGACTTCCAGTTCTGTCGCTAATCCCTTTGCTTCTTCTACTGTAATGACACCTTCTTTACCGACCTTACCCATGGCCTCGGCGATGATATTGCCGATGGTATCATCGTTGTTCGCAGAAATGGTCCCGACCTGAGCGATCTCTCTCTGATCTTTCGTCGGTTTGCTCATTTTTTCCAGTTCATCGACCACTACTTCCACAGCCTTCTCAATACCCCTCTTAATATCCATGGGGTTACTCCCTGCAGCAACAGCCTTGACACCTTCCCTGTAAATTGCCTGGGCAAGAATAGTTGCCGTTGTGGTCCCATCACCAGCCACATCACTTGTCCTGCTGGCGACCTCTTTCACCATCTGGGCGCCCATATTTTCGAATTTATCTTCCAGTTCGATCTCTTTGGCAACGGTAACGCCATCCTTTGTTACCGTGGGAGAACCAAAGGTTCTGTCCAGTATAACATTCCTTCCTTTTGGACCGAGAGTTACCTTGACCGCGTCGGCGAGTGTATTCACACCGATGAGGATAGATTTTCTCGCATATTCATCATATCGTAATTCTTTTGCTGACATTAAAATTTCCTCCTTCTTATAAGCATAATCAAATTTTTATTTTTCTATGATTCCCAGGACATCTTCTTCTCTCATAATCAGGTACTCGACATCATCAATTTTGATATCAGATCCCGCATACTTGCTAAAGAGAATCTTGTCACCGGCTTTTACGTCAAGGGCAACCACTTTACCGTCTTCCGTTTTCCTGCCCTTACCCACAGAAATGACTTCACCTTCAAAGGGTTTCTCTTTCGCGCTATCGGGGATAATGATCCCCCCCTTTGTCTTTGCCTCTTCCTCAACACGTTTTACAAGAATTCTGTCATGCAATGGCCTAATTTTCATTCTTTAACTTCTCCTTTCCTACCATAATGATTTTATAAACTCTTTTAAGTGACAAACTTACCTGTTGCACTCCCTCCATAGACAAGCATAAAATAAACATCAATTCAATTCTGTCAAGTTTGGCAAAATTATTTTTTTAATTCTCCTGACAGAATAATTAATAAGTCTAAATGTCAAAATCCAAATACAAAGTTAAATCCAAATGACTAAATGTCAAATTTTTTGGTTTTGACATTTGATATTCATTTGGACTTTGGGCTTTGGAATTTGTCATTATTTGTTTCCTGAATCTATGAATGGTCAAAAAATGCCCTGAGCATCGAAAAATTATACTTTCAAAGATTTCAACCGATTTTTACGTGCTGCACGTTACTTATCATGAGGATCTTTAATCTCTACCGGAACCTCGCAGAGGGCTTTAAACTTTTTTGCGTCTTTTATGGATCCCACGATATCACCATAATGAATAGGAATTGCAATTCCAGGTTTTATCAAATTGACCGCCTCGGCTGCTTCTTCAGCGGTCATGGTGTACGTTCCACCAACCGGCACAATTATGATATCAGCCTCGATTTCTTTCATCTCCGGTATGAAATCCGTATCGCCGCAATAGTATATCCGGCTTCCTTCCATGGTTATGATAAAACCGACCCATTTATTTTGCCTTGGATGAAAGGCTTTATTCGTGTTGTAAGAAGGTACTGCCTCTACTTTGATTTCGCCAACCTGAATCTCGTCTCCCGGTTTTACCACCCGTACATCACCTGACAGTTGTATGGCACAATCCTCTGTTGTAATGATTACCGTATCATCTTTGTGAATCTTTTTGATATCCCCGGGCGAGAGATGATCACCATGGGAGTGACTGATTAGAATAAGATCGGCAGGATCAGAATCCCGGAGCTTCCATGGATCGATGTAAACAGTCTTGTCACCTTTTATTTTTATGCTCGAATGTCCAAGCCAATATATTTTATTAAGCATTATATTCATCCTCCTCACTATTAGAGACCCTTGCATAACGTCCCCTTTTGACCAATTTCTGCGTCAGTCTCAAATTTTATCCTCGAAATATCCGATATATTCCTGTGGTTAAAATTTTCGCCTTCCTTGAACTTGAACAAAATTGAACATTCTGCAAAGGTCTCTTATTGCACAAAATACTTAAGCTGATCATCGATTACAGAACATTTAAATTCAAAAAATCACCTCTTCCCAATATGCAGTATGCCCTTTGTGATATTACACAGGTGATCGTTTAACCTTTCTATATCCGTCAGTATATCAGAATAAACCAGGCCGGAATCACTGATACAAGATCCTTCTGCCAGCCTTCTTATATGATTCATTTTATACTGCGCTATCAGTTCATCGATTTCTCCTTCAATATTCAATGTAATACTTGCGGCCCTGTGATCATCATTCTCAATGGCCTTTTTAGTGTGTCTCATTAGCGTCTGTGTTTTTTCAAAGAGTTTTTCAAGCTCAATGACAGCATAATCTGAAAATTTCAGATCATATTCAAAGGTCCTCTGGGCCAGCTTTACGATATTTTCACAGTAATCGCCCACTTTTTCAATATCATTCACACTGTGAAGGATTGCCGGAACCAGTCGTCTCTGTTTCTCCGTTAATTCATTCTGAGTAATCTCAACCAGATATCCCGTAATATTTTTCTGCATCTCATCAACAGATTCTTCATCGAAGGATATCTCATTTCTCAACTTGTGATTGTATGAAGCCGTACAATGTCTTGCCTTTTCCAACATCTCCTGACAAATACTCAACATGGAAGCCAGTTCCTTAATGACTGCCTTCATTGCCAGATTAGGTGTTACCAGTAAATTTTTATCAAGAAATCTTACTTCTTTTTTCTCATAGTCTTTTCCCGGTATTATTTTATTTAAAAGCATCACAAAGAGAGGCACAAAAGGAAGGAAGATGATCGTATTGATCGCATTGAAAATCGTATGCGTGTTGGCAACCTGCCTTGCGATATCACCTGAAATCATGGGAAGATACATTAAATACAAAGGCACGAAAGGAATAGCGATTAACACTCCCAATATGTTAAAAAACGTATTCCCCAAAGCAAGTCTCTTGCTCGACAAATTACCTCCAATACTCGCAATAAACGCTGTAACACATGTCCCTATATTCGAACCGAATATCAGATAAATAGAGGACGGAAGATCCAGCAGGCCCACAGACGCGAACGCGATGACCATTCCGGTGGTCGTAGAGCTGCTCTGCAATATGGCCGTTACAATTACTCCTGTCAGTATCCCGAGGAAAGGCTGTCTGCCAAAGTGTATAAAGGCATTTCTCGTTGCCTCATTATCCGCCAGAGGCTTAACGGCGGAACTCATCATGGCAAGCCCTAAAAACAAGAATCCGAAAGCCAGCATTGCCAACCCTTTGTTCTTGTTCCTGTCCTTCTTTGCAAAAAAGAAAACCATGGCCCCGGCAAATACAAACAATGGAGCAACCGTCGTAAATTTGAAAGCAATCAGCTGAGCGGTGACTGTCGTACCGATATTAGCCCCGATCATAATCGCCAGCGCCGCGGCAAGCTGTATAAGGCCTGCATTTAAAAACCCTATCAGCAGTACAGAGGTCGCGCTCGAACTCTGGATAACAGAGGTCACAAACATACCAGCAAGGGTTGCCCGTATCCTGCTGGAAGTCATCCTCTCAAGCATCGTTTTCAGCATCGTTAACGATAACTTCTTCAACGAATCACTCAAAAGGTGCATCCCATATATAAACAGGCCTAAACCCCCGACGACCCCTAAAATAATTTTAAAATCCATGCGGACACCTTCTTTTAAAATCCGGCCAAAATAAATGATTCAAAAAAATAAATAGTCATAATATCAAGCACTTATCATAATACGTCTTCGGGTGTTGTGTTACCAGAGAATGGAAACAATAGTCAACCATAAAAGAAACAAATAAAGGCGGCTTTTCAAAATTTTCATAAAGAAAAAATAAATCGATGAACGAGTCCGATCAGAAAAGGTGATCGATCAATTCCTTTAGATTGCTGATCCTTATTATTTTCATATCGGTTTCCGGCAAGATATCCCTGGACATGGCCTTCGGAAGAATACAGCGGTCAAATCCCATTTTGGCGGCTTCCTTTATCCTTGCTTCCATCTGACCGACACCCCTTACCTCACCGGTCAGACCCACTTCACCACACACAACGGTACCCGCATCGATAGGACGTCCGAGGAAACCCGACATAATGGATGATACAATTCCCAAGTCTATCGCCGGCTCATTCAATTTTACACCGCCGGCCACATTGATGAAAATATCATGATTAACTATATGCAATCCGCAGATCTTATCAAGAACAGCAACCAGTAAAGATACCCTGTTGTGATCGACACCGATGGTAGTCCTTCTCGGCATACCGAAACTCGTCTCGCTGACGAGTGATTGAATTTCCACGAGGATAGGTCTCGTTCCTTCCATACTCGGCACTACTATGGAACCGGCAGCGCCTTCAGGTCTCTCTGAAAGGAAAAGGGCAGACGGATTTGATACCTCGGAAAGACCATTTTCCCTCATTTCGAAGACACCGATTTCATTCGTCGGCCCATACCTGTTTTTCACTCCTCTGATGATTCGAAAGGCGTGTCCTGAATCCCCCTGGAAATAGAGAACCGCGTCCACCATATGTTCCAGTACCTTCGGTCCGGCTATGGCGCCATCCTTTGTCACATGACCGATAAGAAAGATGGGAATCCCTGTCTTTTTTGACAATAATATGAGCCGTCCCGATGATTCTCTCACCTGCCCCACACTGCCGGGCGCGGAAGACAGTTTCGATGAATAAATCGTTTGTATTGAATCAACGACGACCACTTCCGGTTTTATTTCTTCGATCTGCCGCAATATGGCCTCGAGGGAAATCTCGACATAGATAAGGAGATTTTTCGATGAGGCACCGACTCTCCTGCCGCGGAGTTTGATCTGTCGTGCCGACTCCTCTCCGGAAATATATAAAACCTTGAGACCCTTCCGGGCAAGCTTCTGCAAGATCTGGAGCAAAAGGGTCGATTTGCCGATTCCAGGATCACCGCCAACAAGAACAGAAGATCCTTTAACAATTCCTCCTCCAAGAACTCTGTCCATTTCAGCAATTCCGATTTCGATCCTCTCTTTATCATCCAGTTCAATCGCATCAATGGGAAGAGGTACTCCATTAAAACCTATTTGAGAAGGATCCTCTGAGTCGATTTTTCTTATCTCTTCTTCAACGAACTGGTTCCATTCACCACAGGAAGGACATCTTCCCAGCCACTTAGGTGATTGATGGCCGCAATTCTGACAAAAAAAGACGGTTTTTATTTTTTTCAAAACAAGGACCTCCCTTGATTTGCAAAGGACTCATAAAATAATCTCTGATTCATACTGGAGTAACGGAGTGTTGGAATATGCCCCCATAACTCCACCACTCCTTGATACGGGTGGCACAAAGAGTCTTCCAACTGACATCATCCTCAAATTCTCCAAATCGGGACGTGATATTATTGTTATTTTATGCTCCCGTCAACACAAAACGAAAACTCTTGAGGAAAAGAAACAATTCTGATATTAATTATAGGTTGTCGTAACAATAATCACTGAAAGGTTCTATCAATGATAAATAATCCGAACTTCAGCTCGGGCCCATGCAGTAAAAGGCCGGGTTGGAATCTCGACATTTTAAAAGATGCAGCCATTGGCCGCTCTCATCGCAGTTCTCTGGGCAGCGAAAAACTGGCCAGGGCCATCAATGACAGCAAGAAGCTACTGCAGGTTCCGGAAGACTATCTTCTCGGCATACTGCCTGCGTCGGATACGGGCGCTTTTGAGTTAGCCATGTGGTCACTCCTCGGCCCCAGACCGGTGACCGTTCTTGTATGGGAAAGCTTCAGCGAAGGATGGGCAACGGATGTTTCAAAAGAACTCAAGCTCAATCCGACAATTCTGAGGGCAGATTATGGAAAACTTCCCAACCTGAAAGATGTAGACTGGTCAAATGACGTGATATTCGTGGCCAACGGTACCACCAGCGGAGTTAAGATCCCGAATTGGGATTGGATTTCACCGGCGAGGAAAGGTTTATCTATCTGCGATGCCACCAGCGCAACGTTTGCCATGCATATTGACTGGTCAAAGGTAGATGTTCTGACTTATTCCTGGCAGAAGTGCCTCGGCGGAGAAGCCGCCCACGGTATACTTGTTCTAAGCCCACGGGCAGTGGAAAGAATAGAATCCTACGCCCCCCCCTGGCCGATGCCAAAAATATTCCGTCTGAAAAAGGGGGGCAAGTTGAATCGGGCTATTTTTAAAGGTGACACAATAAACACTCCCTCCATGCTCTGTGTAGAAGATTATCTCGACGTACTGAAATGGGCCGGAGAAATCGGCCTGGATGGTTTGATGGCAAGAAGCCGGGCTAACTTGCATGTAATCGAAGAATGGGTTAGTAAAACGAACTGGATCGATTTTCTTGCCGAATCCGCAGAAATTCGATCGAATACGTCGGTCTGTCTGAAGATTACAAACGATAAGTTTCAGGCCATGTCAAAAGAAAAACAGTCTGTATTTATCAAGGATGTTGCAGGCATATTGAGTAAAGAAAACATCGCTCACGACATAAGCTCATACAAAGACGCACCACCGGGGTTCCGTTTCTGGTGTGGCCCGACGGTTGAAGAATCAGATGTTAAATATGCAATCTACGGATTGGAAAAGGTATGTTCCAGGAAGTTAAATGAATTGTAGAAAATCTTATACATCGGAGGATTATTATTAATGAAGAAAGTTCTCGTAAGCGATACCCTGGCTGAGGAGGGTATAGAGATATTTAAGAAGGCTCCCGGGATTGATGTTGATGTTATGACAAACCTCACCCATGATGAGCTTAAGGGAATTATAGGCAATTATGACGGACTGGCCATAAGGAGCGCAACCAAAGTTGCAAGCGATGTCATAGACAAGGCCGACAACCTCAAGGTAATTGGACGGGCGGGAATGGGCCTCGACAATGTTGACGTAGCAGCGGCAAGCAAACGGGGTATTGTCGTCATGAATACCCCCGGCGGTAATACGATTACCACCGCAGAACACGCAATATCCATGATGCTATCCCTGGCCAGAAAAATCCCACAGGCCACTCAATCCATGAAGTCGGGCAAGTGGGAAAAAAAACAATTCATGGGGTCCGAAGTTTACAATAAGACACTGGGAATTATAGGTATTGGAAGAGTGGGTACCACCGTATCTAACAGGGCGTTAGGTTTAAAAATGAACGTTATCGCCTATGACCCCTTCATGTCCCCTGAGGCTGCCGAGAAGATAGGAATAAATCTTGTCGCTTTCGACGAACTGCTGGAAAGGTCCGATTTCATTACAGTACATTCCCCTCTCACAAATGAAACGAAATGGCTTATCAATGCCGATGCTATTGCCAAGATGAAAGATGGCGCGGTTATCATCAATTGCGCCAGAGGAGGAATCGTAAACGAAAAGGATCTCCATGATGCCCTCATATCGGGAAAGCTCGGGGGAGCTGCTCTTGACGTCTTTGAAGAAGAACCTACGAAGAACACAGAGTTGATTTCACTGGATAATGTTATCTGCACCCCTCATCTGGGCGCATCAACCGACGAAGCACAGAGGAATGTGGCCATAGCCATCGCCAGGCAGATTGTTGATTACCTGACTAAAGGGTACATTAAAAATGCTGTCAATTTCCCTTCAGTCAGCGGAGAAATCCTGACACTGATACGACCCTATTTGAACCTGGCAGAAATGCTTGGCAAATTTGAGTCCCAGATTGTGAGGGGAGGAATAGAAAACGTTACTATAGAATACAGTGGAGAAATTCTGGAGTACAACGTTGCTCCCATTACAGTAGCTCTCCTCAAGGGCCTCCTGGCACCCATTCTGAAGGAAAACATAAACTACATCAACGCACCTGTCATAGCAAAAGAACGGGGCATAAAGGTTATTGAATCGAAGAGTAGTGAGACGAAGGATTACAGGAGCATGATTTCTCTTACTGTTAAAACGACCATGGAAGAAGGCTTCGCCGCAGGAGCTATCTTCGGACGGCAGGATCCGAGAATTGTCATGATTGATAAATTTTTTCTCGATGTTATCCCGGAAGGTAATATGATTGTACTTTACAATTATGATAAGCCCGGTGTTATCGGTAACATTGGAGTGACTCTCGGAGACAATAATATTAATATTGCAAGGCTACACCTGAGTCGCGAACAGGTTGACGGGCAGGCACTTGTAGTGATCAGTACCGATAGTCTTCTTCCCGAACATGTGTTAAAGAAACTCAGAGATCTGCCCAATGTAATATCTGTAACCCAACTTGAAATGTAATTTCTCTGGAGGCAAATTATGGCAACTGTTATCGTCGTTGGAACCCAGTGGGGTGATGAAGGAAAGGGTAAGATTGTTGACATTTACGCACAAGAGGCCGATGTAATTGCGCGCTTCCAGGGAGGGAACAACGCCGGTCACACCCTGATTGTGGAAGGAGAACAGACCATTCTCCACCTGATTCCTTCCGGTATCCTTCATAACTATAAAACCTGCATCCTGGGGAATGGGATGGTTATCAATCCCAAAGTTCTCATACAGGAAATCGATGAACTCAAAGAACGGCAACTCTTACCTCCCGACACAAAGCTTTTCATAAGTGAATACGCCCACATTATTATGCCGTATCATCAAAGACTTGACAGCGCTCGCGAAAATAGAAAGGGCAAGTCAAAAATCGGTACCACAGGACGGGGAATCGGGCCTGCCTACGAGGACAAAATTACCCGGGTCGGCATCAGGTTTTGCGATCTCCTCGATGATGAGATATTCCGTGAAAAACTAGATAAAAACATAGAGGAAAAAAATTTCTATCTGACAGAATTCTGCAAGGAAGAACCGGTAGACGGCGAGGCTATATACAAAGAGTACTGTGAATACGCCGACCGCTTGAGAGAATATGCGGCAAATACCTCACTCATTATCGACAGAGAAATCAAAAACGGGAAAAATATCCTTTTTGAAGGGGCTCAGGGCTGCCATCTTGATATTGACCACGGCACCTTTCCTTTCGTTACATCGTCAAATACGGTATCGGGTAGCGCCTGCTGCGGAACAGGTTTCGGTCCTACTAAAGTTGATGCTGTTGTAGGTATCTGCAAAGCCTATACGACAAGGGTCGGAGAAGGTCCCTTTGTTACGGAATTAACGGATGAAACGGGAGAAAGAATCCAAAAAGTGGGAAAGGAATTTGGCGCTACAACTGGTAGAAAACGCCGCTGCGGATGGCTTGACATGGTTCTTGTAAAACAATCTGTCAGGGTTTCCGGCATTACAGGAATTGCACTGACCAAGCTCGATGTCCTGACCGGTATTGACAAACTAAAAATATGCGTTGGTTACAAAACCGAACATGAAGAATTTACCGAACATGTTCCCTCAAATCTGAAGATCCTTGAACAATGTCAACCGGTCTATGAAGAGCTTGACGGCTGGACAGAAGATATAACAGTATTTAGAAATGTCGAAGAGCTCCCGGTTGCTGTAAGAAGATACATACAAAGGTTGGAAGAGATCGCTGAAGTTCCCGTAACACTCATCTCTGTGGGAGCGGGCAGAGATGAAACAATTATCAAAAAAAGCCCGTTCGAAATGAAGGGTTCTTAGCCTTTAGCCTTATTCCAACAGGGAGGTGATATTCATTATCAAAAAGTCAGATGCAAAAAAGACCGTTCTCCGGTGTACAAACGCGGCACTGGACAAAAAAGCCAAAAATCTTATCATCCTGAAAGTTAAAGAACTGTCATCCTTTACTGATTATTTCATTATATGCAGCGGAACGTCCGACCGACAGGTCAAGGGGATTGCGGCATCTATTGAGGAAACATTAAAAAAGTCGGGGATACTGCCACTGGGCATTGAAGGAGAAAACTCCGGAAATTGGATTCTCATGGATTATGGCGATGTAATCATACATATCTTTTATGAACCCACAAGAGAATTTTATGATATCGAAAGGTTATGGTCTGATGTTCCCAATATGGCCGTAGGAGAAACCGTTGAAAAGCTCACTTCCCTCGATGATGGCATGTGAAATTAAAAATACTCTGACCGGCCTCACCGAAATTATATTCCCTCCACGGTGTACAATATGCGGGACTCTTATGAGAGAAAATAAAAATTTCTCTTTCTGCCCGGAATGTTTTTCCCGGATATATTTTATTCAATCCCCACAGTGTACATGCTGTGGGCTACCCTTTCCGGACAGCGAAGGCGAAGACCACTTCTGTGAAGAGTGTATTACGTCTAAACAGTCCTTTTCCGTAGCGAGAGCCCTGGGAAAATACGATAAGACCCTGCTGGAAGCAATACATTTGTTCAAATACAGAGGAAAGATTGTCATGGGTAAAGTCCTGGGAAGGCTTATGGCGGAACGTGAGTATAAATCACTCACTACTGGGAATTACTCATTAATCATACCTGTTCCACTTCATCCGAAAAGATTAAAAGAACGTGGATTTAATCAGTCTCTCGTTCTGGCGAAGGAAGTCGCCCGGAAATTTTCAATATCCCTGAATTTCTCGAGCTTAAAGAGAATTGTTCATACAAAACCGCAAACCATGCTGAAAAAAAAAGAACGGATGTCAAACGTAAAGAGAGCATTTGAAGTAAAAGATGCGGAGAAAATCAAGGGGGAAAAAATATTATTGATAGATGACGTTTATACGACTGGGAGTACCGTCAGAGAATGTTCGCGGGTATTAATCCGGCATAAAGCCGCCGAAGTGGCAGTTCTGACCCTTGCCAGGGCAGTGGGAAGAACGGTTACCGAACAGGAATAGTGAGAAAGTTAATATGAACAAAATTTTATCAAAAGACCGACTGAAGGAAGCCATTGAAAAACATAGAAAAGAGGGGGAAAAGATCATTTTCACCAACGGATGTTTTGATATTCTCCATGCCGGCCATGCAAAATATATTAATGAAGCAAAAAAACTGGGCGACATCCTGGTTCTTGCCCTTAACAGTGATTCATCCGTTCAGTCAATTAAGGGCAAGCCAAGGCCTCTTATCCCTCAAGATGAAAGGGCATATGTCATGGCTTCACTTGAAGCGGTAGATTATGTAACCATCTTTGACGAAGATACACCCATTCAACTGATTGAATATCTGCAACCTCATATTCTTGTGAAAGGAGGAGATTGGACCGAAGAAACTGTTGTAGGCGGGGCATCGGCAAAAAGATGGGGAGGCAGAGTGATCATCATGCCGGAGGTAAAAGGAATATCAACGACAAATATTGTCGAAAAAATACGAAAAGCGTACAAAATCGAATAAATTTTTCTTTACAAAAAAAATATCATTGTATATATGGGAGCATCTAATGAAAAGGTGGGCGAAGTAACATATGAAACCTGATCAACTTGAATACTTTAGAAATCTTCTGACCCAGAGAATTGACCAGCTTTTAAATGATGCAGAGAAAACTGTGTCAGAGATGACAGATGAACATTCCAACCTTCCCGATATCACGGATAGAGCATCTCTTGAATCAGACAGAAATTTCGAGCTGAGAATCAGAGACAGGGAAAGAAAATTGATGCTAAAGTTGAGAGAAGCTATAAATCGTATCGATGAGAACACGTTCGGCATATGTGAATTATGCGGAGGCAGGATATCGGACAAAAGATTAATGGCAAGACCGGTAACCACCCTCTGTATAAACTGCAAGAAGAAACAAGAACAACTTGAGAAACAAAGAGGGGAGTAGAATCCCTTTTTATATGAACACCGGATAATTTTCTCCATATTATCAACGGCTGACATCTTCCTGCCAATAATATCGTCATTTCATAATACTCATCATATAGATGGGCTCCCTTGCAAATCCCACCTTTCACAATGTTCCTCATGATTACAGGTTATCTATAATGAACTCCCTTCTTATCGCTTAACCCGGCTAAAATTTAACCCGGATTTTGAAGTGGGCACCTACTTCTGCTTGAAAAAGATGTGACGTTTTGCTATCTTGTTTTAGATCTGCAATACGAGAAAGGCTAAAATATCGGGCTCAAAGATGAAAAAGACATTATTGATCATAGTTATTATGGCACTGTTTTTTTGCACAGCTTATCAAGGAGTGGCATACATACCAACGGCTGAGCAGATCTTACAGAACACTGTAAAACTTAACCGACACCTTAATTCACTACAGGCCCGGTTAAAGACCACAATATTTGACAATCGATACGACGGGGGGGAAATAGAAGTATCCGAACAGGCCTACATGGAAAAGGGTGGTTCCTTCAGATCTAAAAGAAACTTTCCGTACGGGAAAGATATTATCATTCAAAATGGAAGAGAAGCTATTGCCACTGTCAGGGATGAAGGAGACATTGAAGAAAGAAGGATAGAAACGGTATTTCCAATCGTATACTTTCAAGAATCTGTGGAAGACCTTCTGGATGACCTCAATTTCCTGGGAGTGGACACAAATGTCGTAACTTTCGATAGAATAGACAGGACGGTGACTTTTGTTATTGGAAACAAGGATGAAGGGATGCCGGGCAGTCAACTATGGATAGATAAAAAAGACGGGGCCCCTTTGAGATTTGTCAGTACCAGCACATCAGGTGGAAAGCGAATCATACTCAGAGTTGAATATATGGATTACACCCGCGTCGAGAAGCGTTTCTGGCTCCCGACAAGGATTGAATATTACAGGAATAATGAACTATGGAAGGTTTGCATAGTAGAAAAGATTACTGTCAATAAAAAAATGTCTCAAAACCTCTTCAGGATATCAAGAAGAACAAATCCCTTTCCTCCGCTCATCGACTTTCTGAATGTGAAAGAATAGTAAAAATGTTCGCCAGAGTAGCTATAAACATACCATCGAACAGAACCTTTTTATACTCGGTCCCCGAAGGACTCGCGAAAGATGTCCTTATCGGCAAACGGGTCCTTGTACCTTTCGGTAAAAGAAGAATAACCGGGTATATTCTGGAACTGGCAGACTCTACAGACAGGGATGAAACCAAAGACATCATCGAAATACTGGATCATGAACCCCTCTTCAGCAAAGATGATCTTACATTTTATCGATGGATGTCCGACTATTACATGCACCATTTGGGAAAATCGCTTAAATCTATCCTTCCAGGCGGCATTGACGTGGAGAGTAATTTATGGCTTTTTCTTTCACAGGAAGAGAAAGAACAGGATGAAAAAAAGTTATCTCGAATTCAGCAGAAAATTATTCATACCCTCCGCAGTTACCCCGCCGGCCTTTCAATAAAGAAATTAAAAAAAGAAATCAGGAAAAACCAATTACATGAAGACATAAAAGCCCTTCAGGAATTAAAGCTCATCACCGTAGAGGACAGGCTGAAAAAACCGAACGTCACAACTAAAACAGAAAAGATCATCAATCTGACAAACAAATCTGCATCTGATTCCAGGCTGACGGAAAAACAGAAAAAGATAATTGATTTTCTCAGCCGGCAGGGTGAAACCCCTCTCCCCACCCTTTCCAGGGAATTCAAGAATGTCTCATCCACAATTGGCAGTCTGGGGAAAAAAGGTCTTGTTTGCTCATTTTCAAGGGAAGTATACAGAAACCCGAGGAAGGATCTTCAAATCGGTAAAAAAAACGAAGAAAAAACCCTTACGGATGAACAAAAAGCCGCTTTTCATGAAATTGCCAGGTGTATATCTTCCGGCCGGTATTCACCCTGTCTTCTTCACGGAGTCACGGGAAGCGGTAAAACGGAAGTATATTTCAATGCCATCGAGGAAATTCTGAAGTTAAATGGAAGTGTTATTTTTCTCGTGCCTGAAATAGGCCTGACACCGCAACTACTGAGCAGGGTTAAAGAAAGGTTCAATGACGACGAAGTCGCCATACTACACAGCGGAATCTCGCAAAGTGAAAAATACGACGAGTGGAGGAGAATCCAAAGAGGCGAAGCAAGAATTGTTATTGGTGTAAGATCGGCCATATTCGCGCCGGCCAGAAATTTGCGACTCATCGTTGTTGATGAAGAACATGATGCATCTTACAAACAGGACGACCGCATGACTTACAATGCCCGTAACCTGGCAGTTGTAAGGGCAAAATTGAACTCTGCAACGGTTGTCCTGGGTTCAGCAACGCCGGAAATCCAGACCTACTACAACGCCAGTGAAAGAGATTTCAGATACATTTCCTTAACAAAGAGGATCGATGATAAGCCTCTCCCAAAGGTTGAAGTTATCGATATGAAAGAAGAAAGAGATGCTAAGGGAAATGTTCCGATTCTATCCCGATCTTTGAAAGACACCATTCTGGACACATTGCAAATGGGGAAACAAACCCTCCTTTTTCTGAACAGACGCGGGTTTACAACCTTTTTATACTGTCTCGACTGTGGTCACATATTTAAGTGTCTGAATTGCTCTGTATCAATGACCCATCATATAAAAGATAACATGTTGCGATGCCATTATTGCAATTACGCTATAAAAGCTCCTCCCCTCTGTCCCGCGTGTCGCGGGTTCAGAATCAACAGTTATGGGGTCGGCACGGAAAAAGTGGAAGAAGAGATTAAGATTCTTTTCCCCCACGCCAGGGTGAAACGCATGGATAGCGACACCACACAAAAAAGAGGATCATACGCAATAATACTGAAAGCCCTTGACAGGGGAGATATCGATATACTCATCGGCACACAGATGATTACCAAAGGACATGATTATCCAAACGTAACCCTTGTCGGTGTATTATCGGCGGATACCTCACTGAACATCCCTGATTTCAGGGCGGCTGAAAAAACCTTTCAGATCATCACACAGGTTTCCGGCAGGGGAGGTAGAGGAGATACCCCCGGCAGGGTAGTCGTACAGACTTTTAACCCGGAACACTATGCCATAAAGCGTGCCCGTGAACATGATTTTCTCGGCTTTTACTCAGATGAAATGTCTCTGAGACGAGAGCACCGGTATCCTCCCTTTTCCCGCATGGTAAATTTTCGAATATCAAGCTTACAGAAGGACCATGCAATAAAATGCGCCAGAGAACTGGATTCCATTGCCAGAAAACTTTCCCATAATGAAAACATAGAAAAAAATGTGAAAATCATGGGCCCGGCAGAGGCCCCCATTGCCAAAATCAAGGGAAGACACCGGTGGCATATGCTCCTGATGTGTGAAAACATAAAGACCCTCCATCAATTGACAAGAAATATACTGTCAAAAACCAGACATACAGGCTCAACAATTAAAGTGGATGTTGACCCGATAAACTTTATGTAGGGTACAAACAGCATGACATCGTGTAAATTCTTAAATAGAAAAAGTGGCTTTTATCTAATAATATCAATGCGATATGGTCCAGATGTTTTTGACGCCCTCACGTCCAAACGCCCCTACAAGGACCCTTATCCTGCCGAAGTTGCCTTTGAAATCATCAGGAAAGAAAGTGGGGAACACTTTGACCCTGATCTGGTAGGTGTTTTTCTCGAAAATATAAACAAGCAGTCAGTAATTCTGGCTGAAATAATTAATGACCTTCTCGACGTCTCCCTCATCGAATCGGGAAAGGGCTTTACGCTGAAGGCTCGCCGAAGTCTTAGCGATTCGACTGAACTCGTCGCAGGCTCACTCCGAAGAAAAATTACGATGTCACTTGCAAAAGGATACAAGAATGATTACATTGCGGCCTATGTAGAGGGGTTCTGAAATTTGTGAAAGAATCACATAATGAGACCTTTGCAGAATGTTCAATTTTGTTCAAGTTCAAGGAAGGCGAAAATTTTAACCATAGGAGTATATTGGATATTTCGAGGATTAAAATTTGAGCCTGACGCAGAAATTGGGCAAAAGGGGACGTTATGCAAAGGTCTCAATATAATGGATTGATACTGTTAGCAAGTAACAGAGCAAGACATGTGAATTTTCTGATTCATGTATTTGCCGGGGCTGCCGAAATCGGTTCATCATTCAGCCATCATTTGCAGAGAGTTAATATCTCCGCTATGACTTCTTTCGTATAGTCTTTAAGGCCCCAGACCCGGGCAAGTGCATAAGCATTTTCTGTAATCTTTCCGATATCCCCCTCAGGTATATTCCCCTCTTTAAGAGAGGTAGGACTCCCGATGGAAGTAAACCACGACTTCAGGGAATCTATGCCTCTAATTCCCTCTCGCAATTCATCTGCCTCTTTAACTTTAAAAATCTCTCTGGCGAAGCGGGCGAATTTCAACGGATCTTTCTCAACAGCATATCTCATCCATCCGGGAAGCACAATCGAAAGCCCGGCGCCGTGCGCGATATCATAAAGCGCACTCAGCGAATGTTCAATCATATGAGCAGGAAGGCTTATCATGCCCATCCCTGCTGTTGTAAGACCGTTAAATGCCAATGTGGCAGACCACATCATGTTGGCCCTTGCATCGTAGTCAGCCGGATCTTTCAGAATGGCCTCCGCGCTTTCCATTATGGTCCTTATGAGACTTTCTACGAGCCTGTCCTGCAGCGGGCTCTTCGGTTCGTTATTATTGAAGTACCCTTCAAGCATATGCGTAATTGCGTCCACGGCGCTGTAGGCGCTGTATTCCGTACTCAATGTGAAAAGTGCAGTAGGATCCAAAATGGATGTCCTGGGTTGTATAAACAGAGACCGGATACTGAATTTCTGAGCCCCTTCCTCCCTGGTGATGACCGCCGCCGGATTCATCTCAGAAGCGCTGGCAGAAACAGTGACCACCGTTAAGATGGGAAGTGCATCGCTGATGCTTCTTTTGCGTGTAAAAAAGTCCCATATGTCATGATCCGTCTTTACCCCTGCTGCTATCGTTTTTGCAGTATCAATAACGCTGCCTCCGCCAACTGCAAGTACCACGTCCACTTCTTTGCGGCGGGCCAGCTCTATGCCTGTTAAAACATGAGAAAGAACGGGATTTGCTTTTACACCTGGAAATTCCACAATCGCAACACCCGCCTTTTGCAAGGAAAGGATGACTCTTTCATAGATCCCGTTTTTCTTGATGCTTTCCCGGCCGTAGACAAACAGCGCCTTTTTACCAAAACGGCGAACCTCTCCTCCGATCTGATCAATCTTACCGCTGCCGAAAATAATCTTTGTCGGGTTTTCGAATACAAAGTCTTTCATAATGTGACTCACTATATGGTGGTGATCGTTATCAGCGGGGCATATCTGACAACCAAGAAAGGATAACGGATGCCCCCTGCCTTGTCAAGGGTGTAGACCCGTTTACATTACAAATAGGGCATCTGCCACCTTTGGCTGACCATCTACGACTATTATGGGATTCAGGTCAATTTCTTTTATCCCAGGGAAATGCAAAGCCAACTGGCCAAGGGCCACGAGTAAAGAAGTGAGGGCTCCCGCATCAACAGGTTTCATGCCCCTGTAAGGGCCAAGGAGGACACTGGAGGATAAAGATTCCATCATGGAGACAGCATCATCATGGCCAAGCGGCGCCAATCGTATAGCATTGTCCCTCAGGGCCTCCGTGAATATACCGCCAAGACCGAACATGATACAAGGGGGGAATCCCGGGAAATAACTTACCCCCGCCATGAATTCCCTCTCCCCTTTTAGCATCTCCGATACCAGTATGGCGGAATCTCCGTCTTTTTCCCTGAGAGAGAAGAAAGCCCTCTTCAATGCCCCGTCATCTTCTATGTTGAGGATTACCATTCCCTCTTCGGTCTTGTGCATGATATAAGGAGAGCATATCTTGAGCACGACGGGGTATCTCAGAGAACAGGCCTTTTCAAGGGCCTCATCCAATGTATGTACAAGGAACTCATTGGTGGTTGGTATTCCATATGCCCTCAGAATCTTTTTGGCTCTGTATTCATCAATAGCACCCGTATCCGCTCCATCCAGGATCTCTTTAGCCTCCCCGGGAATCTCCATGTTGCTGACAGGCCCTGAATTCGGCCTTTTCCTTATGAGGTAATGTTTGTACATAGCCCCCATAGCTCTGGCCGCCTTTTCAGGGGAATCAAATACGGGGATGCCTTTCTCATGGAAGACACGCACACAGTGATCCTCTTTACCAAAGAACGAGGACGTAATTAGTGGTTTTTTATAAGTGAAGGGCATATCTACAAGACTACTCAGGTCAGTTTCCGGCAGTTTTAAAAGCTCTTCTTCCGGTATATTCATCACCTTCGTAATCATGGGATAGATTTCATCAAAAAAGCCTGTGTCCATAATACCGTGTATGATGATGCCGTCTATCTCTTCTGCATTGAAGACAATCCGGGGGATATTCTCTGCAAGTGTCGACATGTCCATATGGAAGGTGAGATCCACGGGGTTCCTTGCGCTTGCATGGCCGGCTATATGCCGGCCTATCTCTTCCTGTATCTTATCCGAAAACTCGGGCACATCGAGGCCGTAACTTTCGCATGTCGTGGCGATACCGGTGCCGGGACCGCCGGAGTTCGTCAATACTGCTATATGCTTACCTTCAAGGGGCGGTTGTGAGGCAAGAGCCCACCCTGTCCTGCACACCTCTTCAATGGAATCTACCCGTATGATACCCGCCTGCTCGAACAGACCATCATATACATAATCAGGTCCTGCCATGGCACCTGTATGGCTGGAACCGGCCCTGGCGCCTGCTTCGGTACCTCCTACATACTGGGCTATAATCGGTTTTCTTGAGCTTATTTTCCTTGCCGCCTCAAGAAAGTCACCTGCCCTGTTTATGCCCTCAATGTAGAGTGCAATGGCATTTGTTGATTCATCTTCTCCCAGAAATTCCAAACAATCCACAATATCAATGCTCGACCCGTTTCCCACACTTATTGCCTTGCTTATGGCTATACCGTGTTTATGCAAATATGACAGGTTCTGTGTAACATAGGTGCCGCTCTGCGAGGCAATTCCAAGCTTGCCATTATGATCATGCACCGGCATCACCGTCAGGTTCAACGGAAGCTGTGTATTTATGATACCGATACAGTTTGGACCGAGAAAACGCATTTCATATCTCTTCGCGATATCAAAAACTCTCTCCTCCAGATCGCGCCCCATCTTGCCGGTCTCCCTGAACCCGCCACTCATGATTATGGCGTGCCTTGTCCCCCATTTCCCAAAATCCTCCAGCATTTCAGGCACAAGACCGGTGGGAACAACCAGCACGGCCAGGTCAGGCACAAAGGGCAGGTCCCGGATGGAAGGATAGGCCTTTTTTCCAAGGACTACTTTTTCTTTTGGGTGCACCGGGAGTATATCCCCTGAAAAACCACTGCTTATGAGGTTAAGACACTGGATTGTCCCCATCTTGAAAAAATTGTTGCTTGCGCCGACGATGGCAATAGAAGATGGATTCATGATTGTTTGAACAGGATTTGCCGACATTCTTTCTCCTTTTTTCCCATTATTTTCCGAATCAATCCCGATTTAGATTCCTCCTTTACCTCGGCAGGTTATCTTCAATACACATTATTAATTTATTAAGCGTTACCGGTTTGGCAATATATGGAATACCGCTTATAACCGTTTCTTCACTTTTCTTTATGACGGCAGTTAAAAAAACAATGGGAATATCTTTCAAATCGGGATCATTTTTAATCTGAGCTGCCACTTCGCCACCACCCATATCGGGCATGGCAATATCCAACAGAACAAGATCAGGGTTAAATTTCCTTGCAATGGACAACCCCCGAGATCCCCTGTTTTCCTCTATAACCTCGTATCTGCCGGTTTCTTCAAGGCTTAACTTCACCAAGCGTGTAAAGCTTTGCTCATCGTCAATAACAAGTATCCTTTTTTTTGCCATTTCTATACCTTCCTTTGTATTTTGAACACGATCGTTGTTCTGACACCGCCTTCTTTTCGATTCATGATATCAATCTTCCCTCCATGCGATTCTATGATTCTCCTTGACACAGTCAAGCCAAGGCCAGTTCCTTCGCCAGTCGGTTTAGTGGTAAAGAAAGGATCAAAAATCTTCATAATATGTTCTTCTTGTATTCCTTTTCCCATATCTTCAACTTCTGCTACAACCACTTTCTCACCAATTTTAAAGTGTTCATTCCTTCCGTAATCCTCAAAGTGATCTTTTGTTGTTATCTTCTTTTCAAGTGTCCTGACTTTCAGTATTCCACCGTCAGGCGACGCATGGATAGCATTCAGAAATATGTTAACAAATACCTGACAGATCCCATCTCTACTGAAACTCAATGTGGATAAGTTTCGAGACAGATTTTCCTCCAATTTGATACTTTTCTTTTCTAATTCATGTTTCACGAGGTTGATAGATTTTAATATAATATCATTGAGCTGACTCTCTTCAAAATCAAATTCGTTCACAGAAGAAAACTCCAGCAGATCTCGAACGATTGAATCGGCCCGATAAACGGCATCCTCCATGTCCTGTAAAACCACTTTTGAACTTTTGTCTATGGACAAAAAGCGGTTTGATAAATATTCTACTCCCATCTGAATGGTCGCCAGGGGATTTTTTACTTCATGGGCAACTCCGGCTGCCAATATGCCAACAGATTCCATCTTTGCGGCCTGAATCACCTGTAATTGTGCCAGCTTTAATTCTTCGTGTGCCACCTGGAGACTTGCAAAGGTCTTATGAAGCTCTTCCTCCGTTCGTCTAAGCTCTTCGATTTCTCTCATGCGCTGCTCATTTTTCAGTGAAAGTTCGGCGGTACGTTCCTTTACCTGTTGTTCCAGTCCATTCTTTGCCTCTTTCAGGGTTTCTTCCATTTCTTTACGTTCGGTGATATTCCGTCCTACCGATTGAAATTCGATAATTTTGTCTTTATCATCGAATATGGCGTGATCCCTCCAACTCATCCAGTGTATCTTACCGCCGGGCAGGATTACTCGATGCTCATACGTGATGACCGGTGTCTTGGGACAGAGAGAGCTAATCTGCTGATGTACCATGTCCCGATCTTCATCTGGAATAAGCGGCATGAAACTGTGACCTATCAAATCCTCTTGCTTTTTGCCAAAGTAACGGCAGTAGGCTTCATTGACGAAGGTAACAGTTCCGTCTGGTAAAAATCGACAAATCAGTTCTGTCTGGTCTTCCACGATGGCGCGATAACGTTTTTCACTTTTCCTTAATTCTTCCTCTATCTTTCTTTCTCTGGTAACTTCCCTTCCGCAGCCAACGGTGCCTATCATTTCTCCATGTTCATCCCACATAGGAGCTTTATAAACATCCAAGTGAAGATAATTACCTTTAACATTGCCGAATTCATCAAATCTCTCCGCTTTCCTGCTCTTCATGACAACAGAATCAGAGTCTGTGCATATCTCTCCAAATGTATGCCATTCCGGATCATCAGGATGGGATCTTCTTTCTCTGTCAGCAAAATACATATCTGTTTTACCAATCGGTTCATCAGTATCTTTCGCGTTAAGCAAGTTTTCGCAAATGGCTTTATTTACAAAAATAAATCTTTTCCCCATATCCTTTGCCCATATGAGGTCTGGAACATTGTCACACATAAGTCTTACCGCACGATAAAGATTTTCATAGAGTCTTTTACTTTTTCTGAGTGACTCCTCCGGCTTAAGTTGCTCTTTTGTCCCGGCTTTATCTTTCATCTTCAATTCTCCCAAAGCAGTTTACCTCTTCCATAGTATTGTCTCGTCCCAAGCTGCTCCTCACAGTGCCTCTGGCTATATGAGACCTTTGCAAAACACCTCCTTTTGCCCAATTTCTGCGTCAGACTCAAATTCTAATCCTCGAAATACTTAATGTATTCCTGTGGTTAAAATTTTCGTCTTCCTTGAACTTGAACAAAATTAAGCATTTTGCAAAGGTCTCTATATGTCGTGGCACCCCTGACACCGGAATGACATGAGAAATCCTTACAGAACCGTAATACAGGCAGAACCGGCAGAAATGGTAATTCCCTTTCCACCCGGTTCTCGTATAATAGATTCTGCTTCAATAGATTCGACAGACAGACTCAAAATAAGGGATGGCCTCGTTACCTACAACTTACACCCGACGGCAAATGCATCAGCAACGGCATCGACTATCTGCCCCGGTTCATTGCACGATCCGATTACATATAATTCAACACCGGATTGTCTGAAAAGATCAGCCCAATCCTTCTGACTCTTTAAACCGGCAGCAAGAACGACTGTGCCGGCGGAAATTTCTCTTTCATTGCCTTCCTGATCACGAACGACAACGGCTCCTTCCCTGACTTCGATAACCGTATTTAAGGTAAGTATGCCAACCTTTTTCTTAAGTCGCGACAGAAGACCCCAGCGAGTTGAGGGACCCACATCAGCGGCAACCGATTTGAGCATTTCGATGACTGTCACCTTTTTACCATGGTCAGCAAGGTATTCAGCCGTCTCTACCCCGATTAAACCACCTCCGATAACAACAACGTTATCATGAACAGAAATATCTCCCCTCAAGACATCCAGTGCTGTAACTACATTCCCCCCCCGGATTCCGGGTATATCCGGTATGAGTTCTTCAGCACCGGTAGCAATAACAACTATATCAGGTTTTAGCTGTTCAATCTTCTCCGGTGTAAATGTCTCATCAAGATTAACTTCCACAGGAAGGATCTCCATCTGGCATGTGTAATAATCAATGATATTACTCAGCTCTTCCTTGTGAGGGGGAATAACGGCTAAATTGACCATACCACCCAATTTATCTTCTTTCTCAAACAGTGTTACTTCATGACCGCGAAGAGCAGCCACACGGGCTACTTCCATTCCAGCGGGACCGCCACCAATAACGACCACGTGTTTCTTCGGGCTTGCGGGTTTAATAAGGTTCTCTCCCTCACGACCCAATTCGGGATTGATGGAACACTTGATCTGGGCTTCTCTGTCCCCCTTCATGATAACTGCCATAAGCTGATCAAAACAATAACAGCAGGCCGTGCAACGTCGAATTTCCCGAGTACGCCCCTCCATCGTCTTTTTGACGAAGTCTGGATCACAAAACAGGGTCCTTGCAAGACCAATTAAATCTGCATCTCCCCTGGCAAGAATATCGGCAGCAACGTAAGGATCATTAATTCTTCCCACAGTGGAAACCGGAACGTCAACAGCTTTTTTAATTGCCGCCGCCATATAGGAAAAGGCGCCCCGTGGCACAGACATGGGCAGCATGGGTCTGGCAGCCTCATGCCAGCCTGCCCAGATGTGAAGCCTGTCCGCACCGGCTTCAACTATCCCGGGGGCCAGAAGCTGGGAATCCTCAATGGTCTTACCCCCTTCTATGCCGTCTTCGGCATCAAATTTAACACAAATATTAAAATCATCTCCCACCATATTCCTTGTTTCCCTGAGAATATTTAGAAGAAAAGTCGCCCTCTGTAGCGCATCTCCGCCATATTTATCCTCCCGTTTGTTGGTTACGGCAGAGAGAAATTGACTGATCAGATAACCGGAACAGCCACATATTTCTATACCATCGAAACCTGCCTTTTGTGCTCGAAGTGCAGCTTCGGCAAATGCAGTGACCAAGTCATCCGCCTCCTGTGTGGAGAGTTCCCGGGGAGTTTCACCTGTATATCTTGAAGCAATGGGTGACGGTGCAACCGATTGCTGGCCTGTGTAACGTCCAAAACAATAACGACCGCCATGATTGAGTTGAGCTATGATTTTTGCACCCGCTTCTTGAACCGCTTTGACCATGGGAATAAAGACCTTGATATCATCATCTTTTTCAAGAGATGGCTCATCGGCTGAAACCGTTCTGCCACTGGGATGAACACGTATTACGCCAGTTGTAATGAGTGCTACTTCCCCTCTGGCCCTGGCAACCAGATAGTCAGTTAATTGTGCCATATTAAATGTTGTCCCCATGGGTGCCATGAAAAATCGATTCTTCAGAGTCAGATTTGGCATCTCAAGTGGTTCAAAAAGGATATCTAATTTCTTGTCTCTCATGATTACTCTCCTTTTATTTATCCCGGTTTTACAAATGCTTTTTACCAGTCAGACATTATGTATACGAACCATTGCATCAAAAAAATTACATAAGATCCCGTAAAAAGCGCTTTAAAAGTACCTTTTCCTCAAACGTAAATCCAGATAGTATTTCATCATTGGCTTTCTTTCTTTCTTCAAGGAGCTGTATCTTCATTTCTTCAGCTTTAGATGAAAGATAGATTCTAACAAACCGCCTGTCATCCGCATCAGATTTCTTAACAATCCACCCTGCTTCTGACATGCGATCCAATACACCAGATAACGTTGCATTGTCCAAAATCAATCCTTTCCCAATTTCACTGACCGCAAGACCATCTTTAATCCAGAGAGATTCAAGAACTAAATGCTGTAGCGGTGTTAACCCATAGGACTGAAGCTTTTTTTTAAACTTGCCGTGGGCTTTCTGATAAGCCTTGGCTAAAAGAAATATAGTGCAATCTAAAATATCATTCATGATCATATCCTTCGTATACGAACCACTATCTCATCTATTCATACCGTGTCAAGCATAATTTATTTGTACATATTTCAAATATACGATTGATCAGGCCGATTAGCACAAAAAAGAATAAAGAGTTTTTCTTGCATGTAATGTTATCTTGCTCGATAATGGAACTCGCTAAAAGATCCATTCAAAATAAATGGAGAATTAAAACGGATATCGTGTTTTTTAAGATATCAACTTCATAAAATATTCAGGAAAGGAAGAGGAGAATATGAATAACCCGATCGATAATTACTGGCAGATCAGGCTGGGTGAAGTCAAAAAAGCGCTGGAATCAAACAATTTCGAAGCATTTCTTGCAGGCAACAGAGATGAGGCCAAAAGAATTGTGCTGGAAGAAATTATCCCCAAAACGGAGGCAAGGAGCATTTCCTGGGGTGGCTCAATGACATTTGTCGCAACGGGACTTTATGGATTGCTCAAAGACAATCAAGATCTTCAAGTCCTGGATACCTTTGATAAGAGCATATCCCCCGAAGAGGGTCTTGAACGTCGGAGGCAGTCACTCCTGGCAGATCTGTTTATCACGGGAGCCAATGCAGTGACAGAGACAGGCATGCTCGTTAACCTCGACATGGTAGGGAATCGCGTGGCAGCCATTACCTTCGGCCCCAAAAACGTGATTGTACTGGTAGGACGAAATAAAATTGTCTCCAACGTGGATGATGCCATGTTCCGTATCAAGAACTATGCAGCACCCGTCAATGCCATGCGACTGGGCAAAAAAGTGCCCTGTGCCACTACATCCTACTGTGATGAGTGTGAAAGTCCCGACCGCATCTGCAATACCTGGACTATTACGGAAAAAACATTCCCTAAAGGCAGGATAAAGGTCGTTTTGATCAACGAGGACCTGGGATTCTAGTTGATTTAAAACCTGTTGAAAAGACAAATCATTTTATTATAATTGAACTGGCTGTTGTGCCAGGATTATAAAGGAGATCTGCAACTTATGAAGGAAATATTAATCCTGCTTGCGGTGGTTGCCGTCTGGTTTGTGCTCCAGGTCTATATCCTGCCCCGTATGGGGATATCCACGTGACTGAATCAATCCTGCCGGTTGGCGGATAAAAAGAGTAGTGGAGACAAATTAGACACAGATGAGAAACAATGACCCCTCCCCTCTTCAGGGAAAGGTACCCATTTTCTTGTTGTGAATCTTCAAACCTTAAGGCTGTATCTGTGGATGTATCGCACGGTTTAACGACCATAAAAGAATGATGAAGGAAAGCAGAACCGTTGAGGCGATGATTGAGATATTCTGCCATGGACAACATGGCAATAAAGAAGGGCTCTGTCCTGAATGCCGGGAGCTTCTGGACTACGTTGTGCAACGCCTTGAAAAATGCCCCTTTCAGGAGAACAAACCAAAGTGCTCGAAATGCACAGCACATTGTTACAAACCGAATATGAGGGAGAGGATCAGGGCAGTGATGAAATATGCCGGCCCGCGCATGCTTTATCGGCATCCGGCCTTGTCAGGTGCGCATTACGTGGCAGGGAAATAACTTATGCACGGCCTGCTGATGCGCTTGTTATATGCGCTTATGGATTACGCCGCCTTCATTTGGTACAAATATTTTTGAAATTCAATAAATGTATTCCTTATCGATTCAACGCCCCCAAGGGCTTCTGCCGCATCGGTTATAGAATGATACTTCAATTCCAGCAGGCGCGGTAATTTATCCTGGTCGAGTTCGCTTACGCCGGTTTCAATATATTTGGACAATCTTTTGTCAATCCAGTCTTGGGGATAGCCCTTTTTCTCATAAATTTCTTTCATCCGCTGTTGCGCAAGTTCGGGATTTTCTATCTCATCCAGCCGTTCTTTTCCAAGTTGAGCGAGCCACTGTTTAAAGGGTTCCGCCTTTTTTGATGGAATGGATTGGATAATTCGAAAAATGCCTTTTGTATTACTGCAATCTGTTACGCGTTTTTTACCGTCCGGCGCTTCAAGTTTCAACCCGTGACAAATCGTCACGACTTCACTTCCTTCTTGCTTCAGTCGCTGCTTTAGCTTTCGCCAGTAGGCGCCGGAATCGGCGCTATCGGTTAATACACCGCAAATATCCACCACTGAATAATACCATTCATCTTCATGCCACATTCTGCGGATTTCTTTACTCCGGAAAACAACCAATTTGTTTTTCGATTCATCCATAATTAAACCTTATAATTCTTGATTTACATAGGGGCAATTTGTCCCTATGTAGTTGCCAAGCTCTTTGTTTTTCAATTCTCCCTTGTCAATTGCCAATCACGCGGAAATATTTAAGGAAACACGGGACACCTAACGAATAAGGATAGATTGTGTGAGCGTAGCGAACCACGATCTTATCCTGTGGTTAACAAATACGGGAAGTGTCCCTAATTTCCACTAATTTCCACGGGAAGTGTCCCTAATTTCCACTAATTTCCCTAATTTCCTCACGGTTGACGATGCCGTCCTTGTCCTTGCTCACCTTCACGATCTGCCCCTTCTCCACAACTATGCGACTGCCCTTATTCTTTAGGGCCGCCTCCGCGTTGGCGATCGAGTCCTGCGAATAGAACACCGAAAAATCGGTCAACTCCACCGCCACGGCACATTGGCGTTTATTCGCGTTTATCAGCGGTTTGACCTCGATGAACGCCACATCGTGGAACACCACCTGGTTCTTTTCCACGGCCCGCTTGTCAAATACCTCGGCAGGGATGTACTTGGGGGCGATGTCAATCCCCTTGGCGCGGGCTTCGTCCAGCACATTGGGGAAAAGCCCCCTCTCGAACTCGAAGCCCAGTATGTCCACGCGGGTGATGTGCTTCTTGCGGCATTCGAGGATGATCTCCTCGACGAATAACCGCGTCACCGGCAAATTGATCGGTCCCACCGCCACTAACCGGCCAGCCTTTTTGCCGTGGAACGTGCCAAACCCATCAGTCTTTTCAGCGCGGTAGGCGCGCAGGATCAGGTCAAGGAAAGCGGCTTCTTTTTCTTCCAGTTGCTTTTGCTGTTCGGCCTCGCGCAGGTTCGGGTTGACGCCAATGTAATGCTGACGCTCGTATTTGCCCAGGTTGAGAATTTCAAAGGCGCGGTAGTCCTGGCCGTCGGCCTTGAGCTGTCGCTGCACGCCGATCATGCGCTTGCGTGTGGTGTGGATAGCGAACTTGCCCAGGTCGGTGGCGATCCACTTTCGGCCAAGTTTTTCGGCGACAGCGGCGGTAGTACCCGAACCGCAGAAGAAGTCGGCGACAAGATCGCCTTCGTTGGAAGAGGCTTTGATGATGCGTTCAAGCAGGGCTTCGGGTTTTTGGGTGGGGTAACCCAATGCCTCAATTGCCTGGGAGTTTATCGGATAAACGTCAGACCAGATGTCAGCGACAACGTCACCTTCCATTTCATCCAAGTATTGAAGTTTCTCAGGTCGGCCATTCGAGGTAAACACAATCCGTCCGGCGGCCATAGCTTCATCAATCCGGTCTTGGCTCCAAATCCAATGTCTGCCTGGAGGTGGTTCGAGGATTCTTCCACCAAAGTTCCTCACAGGGCCGCCACCTTTTTGCAGCATAGAAACCGTACGAACCAATCTTCCAGTGTTCTCATCTTTCCTGTAATGGCTTCGAATATAGGCCGGGTCGAACTCGGTGTACTGGTTGTGGAATATTGTGTTCTGTGATTTAGAGTATAGATATATCGTGTCTTGAACGTTTCCGAATCCACTTGACTGGGCCTTGGTGGTCCGGATCTTCTGCCAAGCTATTGCGTTTAGGAAAGTCTTGCCAAAAACCTCATCGAGAACCAAACGAATAAAGCTGTTCACCCGCCAATCACAATGCACATAAATACTTCCATCCTCCGCCAGCAGGTCACGCATGAGAACGAGCCGTTCATAGATCATGGCAATGAAGGAATCCGCGCCCTTGCCCCAGGTGTCGCGGTAGGCGATTTCTTCGAGGATATTGGGTTTCTTGGTAAAAGTGTCACCGCCGATCTCGATATCCATCGAGAAATCCGCGCCTACGTCAAAAGGAGGATCAATGTAGATCAGCTTGAGGCCACCCTGTTTTTCAATCTCTTCGCGCAGGGGGCCGTTCTTCAGCGATGATAGGATCAGCTTGTTGTCGCCCCAGATCAGCTTGTTTGTCCAGCCCTTGATCTGCCGTCCTCGGGCGTCCAGGTCGAACAGGCTCATCTGCAAGCGGGTGTCCTTCTCTGCGCGCGGCTCGTCCACCTGCTCGATCACCTGAAACGGCAGGACGATATTGCAGACCTCGCTCGTCTTCCCGTTCCAGACCAGTTCCACCTCCCGCTTCTCCTCGAATAAGAGAAAACGGTATTTGTCCGGCAAAGGTTTATCCGCTTCGATATAGCGGATAATCTCCTGCTGTTCCTGTTCGGTGAGTTTCGCCATTCAATTATCCTTTGTTCGTCATTCTGCCTGTACGTCCGGAGTGCCGAGCTTGATTGAAAACGTAACCCATAGGGATTGAGTTCGATCACTTCGCGGATCGACTCAATTCTTATAGGTTAGAAGTTCTTTCTTTTTCATCCCTTAGAAAACAACGAGGCCACATCATTCCAGATGAAATCGGTCCTCTGTTGTATCAGTTCAATAATGTTCGCAGGCAAAACCCCACGGTCGAAATCGGCTTGTAGAGAATATGCCATCCGTTCCAAAGGGCTATCTGCATATCCGAATTGCATCAGGCCCACTCCGTATGCAAACAAGAAATCATCGACTCCGAGTCGCTCCCACTGGACGATGTGAACCAGTTCATGAAAATGGAGGCTCTCTGTTTGATGGAGGTGATTTACAAAGAACGTGTCTTTGTAAGTAATGCCATCCATGGTCATGTTTTCCATTTGAGCGAACTCAGGTAGACCCATACGGCTAAGCGGAGGAAAAGGCACATTCCCGGTGACAACCACTTCCTTTGCTCTGCTCAGCAGGTCAAGCGGGAATACCTTGCTAAGCCGGGGGAAAGATAGGTTGACCACGGGAATAGCGTGATCGCGGTTCTCCTCTAAAGTTTTTTCAACCCATTCTCGAACAACAGGCAGCGTAGAATGAATTTTACGCATGAGGTCAAGTGGATTCATATCTTGTTCCTTGGGGAAACTTCACCGCCCTATCACCCAAATTGAGAGACAACCGCAGGCGGCGCGTGAGGCGAAGTGAAAAATAGTCGCTGTCACTGTTTTAACTCAGTTCAACAGTGTGGCTTATCTCCGTCCGCTGCAACTGCTGTGTGTTGTGTGACCCTGCTGCTTTATCCGGAAAACAGTTCTTCATGCTCTTCTTCATACACATCAAACATCTCGCACGTCTGATCAATCAGCTGCAAAATGCTTTGTAGTGACTGCGATGTAAATTGCACGTATTCGTGTTGCAGTCCTTTTGAATTAAGTTTTAGTCTGCACAACGTATATCCATCATCATGTGCGCTTTCCCAATCAGCGTGGACTACTGTGTTCCTGAGTTTCCCTGCCGAGATCAGATTCCCAATAAACTTGTCGAAACTTAGCATTTTCTTTCCGAGACACTTCTGTTCATCGAGAACAAATCTCTTAAACAGGTCTACCTTTGCCGCATAGTTCATCCTGTAGATCACAAGTAATCCTTTTGTATCGGAAGAATCGTAAAACAACTCGCAGATCGCTGAGTTCAGTAGTTCTTCAAGAGTATTGAAACTGTGCACAATGTACCCAATGAGTGGAGCGGTCTCCTCAAGGAAATTTTCAGTCGCACCTTCTATGTTTTTCGTTTCGAAGGTATATTGGCCCACAGGCATGTCTTTCTTTTTCATTCTATTCACATAACTGAGCTGCTATCGACATTGGGGTTAGAGGGCTCACAGCTTGCGACGATCCGTTGGAGAAGCATCTGCACATCATGCTTGATTTGTTCGAAAGTGGCCCGCGTGATGTCCCATCTCGCATCAGAGTGGAGAAAAATTCCCTCCCGCATGCGCAGTCCATAGTTAATCTTCCGTTTGGCTCCCCCCTCCCCGATTTCAACAATGTTCGCTTCGTGCTTCTGACCCGGAAGGCGTTGATCGATGTGTTCGAAAGCCTCGCGCCCTTTGGCGTAATGTTGAAACCACTTCACATTCAACTGATCCAGATCGGCGTGCCATTGGGCGAACGCGGGATCACTGACAACCTTCTGAAGATACCTGTAGATATTGCGCAGAGCGATAAAGTAAAAATGTACATCAATCAGAATGTCTTCAAACGCTGAAGCGACGAGTTTCGTTTCGCCGCTGACGATCGGACGATCCCATATACGTTGCACTTGAAGCTCAGCGGCACGGACAGCGCGCAGACACAAATCGAAACACGTCGTAGTTGCGGCCCTCTTACTCGTAAAGCAGACTCTTTGGCTGTCGTCGGATGGCATTCGAGTCCTCTAACAGTGCGTCTCTGGTTCCTGATAAAAACCTAAATACTGCAAATTTGCAACATAACACTCCATTTTCGTCCTGGCGGTCGCAATATTAATCTAAGCTGTCCACAGAAAACAAAAGCCCTATGTCTCTTTTCGAAAAACAGGGCTTTAGATGATCAGACCATAATCTCTCCCGTGGTTACATTTGCTCACAGGCACACATGATGCGTTCAAGATCAATAAAATACGCTAAACCACTAACCTCATCATGATATCTTGTCAAGAAATATTACAGTGAGAATTTCTTTCGATTAAACAGGGACAGCACCCTTTATTCCCGACTGTTATTCCTCTACCCCATCCCCAATATCCTTGAATAAAAAAGGGCGCTGTCTCTGGCTGTCACCTGAACTGACAGGTTGGCCGTCCCCGTCTCAAATATCGAGGGCAAAGCGGACTGCCCGCCCAACATCAACCACCTTTGCCGGAGGCAAGGACATGATCAATGATCCGATTTTCCCCTTCGAAACAGTTTGCAAGTGGTCACAGTTGACAGCGCAATCTCGGGGCATGCCGTCGGCTTTCGAAAGAAACACTTCGGATGGTATATTGCGGACTATAGTTGTAATGGGTGCGACAGTTACTTCACCAAGATATTCCAACACGGAATCTCGTGTCAGGATAAGAACCGGCCTCTTTTTGTCTGGCTTTAAAAACTTGTACCAACGTATTTCGCCGTGTTTCATTCGTCACCCCAGGCTTGCTCTGTTTCCCAAACCGAAAACTCATCGGCAGCAACTGGGTGCTGCTCATACCCTTTGAGGTGCTTGCGCTCCATTTGATCAAGGTCGTAGCGGGCAAGCGCCTCACGAAGTGCCTTTCGTGTGAAAGCAGAACGACTTGTGCGGAGTTGCTTCGAAACGTGGTCAACCATTTTGACAAGATCATCATCAAGGGTCATTTGAATTGTTCTCATATTACACCTTTACAATGTGGATTTTTATAGCTATGTTAATCCATATTTCAGACCATGTCAAATATATTTATTCAACAGAAATTACAGTGAGAGTTTCTTTCGATAATGTTCATTGCTGCTTTTATCCCATCCGATCCGCTTGATATTATACCGCCGGAATAACCGCTGCCTTCTCCGACTATATAGAGATTCTCAAAACCGTAGCAACATCCGGTTTTTTCCGCAGAACCTGGATTGGGGATGAAGTTTTGCTCTCAAGCCGCATTAGCAAATTTTTCATCTCTCTTATACCGGCTCATTCCATTTACTATGTTCGCGTTTTTATATGTGCTTGCTACTTGTAACAAAATTGCCATATAGTCTTAGTATAAATGTAACAGCTCTATAAATAGGGTAAAACCCTTACGGGTAAATTCCGAATAAGGAATTCAAAAGGGAAATTGTTGCAAGGGGGGCAATATGGGATTAATAACGGCACAGAATATCTATAAGGATTATCAGGTAGGAGAGGTCAGCCTGAGGGCATTGAACGACTTGAATTTTGAGATTGAACCTGCTTCGTTTCTTTCTTTTGTCGGGCCCTCCGGAAGCGGCAAGACCACCCTTTTGAACCTTATCGGCTGTCTTGATACACCTACGGAAGGCAGGCTGACCGTAGCCGGCAAGGATGTGGTCAGCCTCGACAGGAAACAGAGGGCGGCCTTCCGGGGCAGGCACATGGGATTCATCTTCCAGGATTTTAATCTCATTCCTGTCCTTACTGTGTATGAAAATATTGAATATCCTCTCATCATGGTACAGAACGTTCCATTGGAAGAAAGAAGGCGGCGTGTTTTGAGCCTCCTGGAATCAGTCGAAATGATAGAGCAGAAAGACAAGTATCCCGATCAGATTTCAGGGGGACAGAAACAGAGGGTTGCCGTTGCCAGGGCCCTGGTTACCAAACCTGAGCTTGTGCTTGCCGATGAGCCGACGGCCAATCTCGACAGTAAGACGGCCTATATGATTATCGAACTGATGAAAGAGATGCAGAGGGAGTCCGGCACCACCTTTATCTTCTCCACTCATGATCAGAAGATAGTTGGCGCTGCTGAAATAATCTATACCCTGGAGGATGGAATGATCATCGACAGGAAGGATACAGGAGGGAATGCCCATGTATAATCTCCTCAAGATAGCCATCAGAAATCTTATGAGATACCGCAGAAGAACCCTTCTGACGGCATCGCTCATCATGATCGGCGTTGTCTTTGTTCTGGTCTTTATGGCCGTTACGGGGTCCGTCAAGAGCCTTCTCATCGGACAGATTACGGACTCCATGCTCGGCCACCTGCAGATCCACAAAAAGGGATATGTCGCATCCATTGACAATCTCCCCCTGACTATAACGCTGACACCGAAGGCCATGCAAAAGATCGATCAGGCAATTAAAGGAATTCCCGAAATTGAGGCATATTCGAAGCGAATCAAATTTGGAGGGCTGTTCAGCAATTTTGTGGAGACGACTAATATCCGCCTGAATGGCGTAGTCCCGGAGATGGAATTAAAAACAGTGCCTCTCCTGCCGGCAAGAATCATCAAGGGTGAGAAGACACTGAAGAAAGGGGACATTCTCATACCGGAGCTTCTGGCCGGGGGGATGAAAGTAAAGGTGGGTGATACGGTCGTGGTGATTGTCACCAACAGGGACGGCTCCGTTAACGGAAAACAGTTCAGGGTCAGCGGCATACTGGAAAGCGTCACCGGGCCGGGGGGACGGGATGGCTATATCCACATAGAGGATGCCGCGGAAGTGCTGAGAATGGATCAGATGGAAATAAGTGAGATAGTGCTGAGACTCAAGGACTTCGGCACGCTGCAGAACGTTTACGAATCACTCATGGGTGCGCTTTCCCAGGAAAAGAATGAAGCGGGGAAGCCCATATTCGAGGTCCATACATGGGAGAAACTTTCCCCTTTCTACAATATCGTACAGATGATAGACATCATGACATTTTTTATCAAGATCATGCTTATCGCCATGGTCCTCGTCAGCATCATGAATGTCATGATAATGGCGGTTTACGAACGAATGCGTGAGATAGGCACCATTTCAGCCATAGGAACGATGCCGGGCAAGATTCTTTCCATGTTTGTTCTTGAGGGGCTTTCCATCGGCATCTTCGGGGCGTTCATAGGGGATGCGATAGGCTGCATAATAATATACATATTGAACATTTCCCATATCACCTTCAATTTCGGCCGGCAGACCGGGCTGCTGCTGGCGCCCCATGTCGGCACAGCCGATATTCTCATGGTTTCAGTGACAGTCATTGTAGTATCAGTAGCGGCAAGCCTCCAGCCTGCGTTCAAGGCATCGCGGATGGAGCCTATTGAAGCACTAAGACATGTATAGGAAGGAGTTATTACCATGCGAAAAATCATAATAGCCATATTGTTGCTGCTCCTGGCCGCCCCGGCATTAGCAGTGGACGGGAACAGTCTTCTTCTTCAGATTGACAGAAATCTGAACCCCGATTCATACGAATCATATAAAAAACTTATCAATATCGAACCGAACGGCAAAAAAAAGGAATTTATACTGTTCACCGTGAAGAAGGGAAAAGACAAGGTGGCCGCCATGTTTCTCTCACCGGCAAGCGAAAAGGGGAGAAGCACTCTCCGGCTGGGTGAAAATATGTGGCTCTATATCCCGAATGTGGGGAAACCGATCCGTATCACCAGTCTCCAGTCCGTGGTCGGCGGCGTATTCAACAACTCCGACATACTGCGACTCGATTATACGTCTGAATACAACGTGGAAAAGGCGGAGGACATCGGCGGCGAATACATCCTTCATCTGAAGGCAAAGACAAAGACCGTTGCCTACGACAGGCTGAAAATGTGGGCCAATAAGGAAAAGCTCGTTCCCGTCAGGATCGAGTGCCTTACCGAAGCCTCCATGCTCGTGAAGACCATATACTTTAAAGATATCAAAGATTTCGGCGACGGAATCGTACGGCCGGCGGTAATCGAAACCGACAGCCCCCTCTATAAGGGATACAAGTCCATCATGATCTTCGCAAAGATGAAGGCACGGGAGCTGGATGACGAGGTCTTTACCATGACCTTTATGCCGAATCTTGATTCACTCCGCTGATGGTGGAGAACAACTCTGATGGACTAAAAGTAGCGTGGGGCCTCTGTGCCCCACAGAGGGGGCACGCTACGCACTGATGGTGGAAAACAACTCTGGCAGATAAATGAAATTAATAAAATTTATAACGTTAATTCTGATCCTTGTGCCGCTGTTTGCTTTTGCACAGGATGAATATTCCTTTGACATCTCAGAAATAGAAAAGGAGATAGAAAAAAAGCCGTACACCATTGGGGGGTACCTGGAAATTACGCCGAAGATTTTCCGGCTTGATCATGATGCCGCCTTTTACAAACTCAACTTTTATAACCGGCCGGAAAAAGATTACCTCGATGAATACAACTTCAAGCTGTCAATGAACGGGGGATACAAGAAGGGGATTTCAGAGGTCTATATCCGGTCGAATATAAATAAAACAGAGTCGGATATCAAATCCGGGACGGATGTTACCATCGATGAAGGATATCTGTCCGTCAAACCATCTTCCTTTTTCAACATCAGTACAGGTAAAAAAGCTCTTAAGTGGGGAAAGGGTTACGCATGGAATCCTGTAGCATTCGTCGGCCGGCCGAAAAATCCCGATGATCCCGATCTCGCCCTTGAGGGATATATAATGGCGTCGGCAGATTACATAAAGAGTTTCGCCGGGCCGTTGCAGACCATATCCGTCACTCCCGTTGTGATTCCCGTGTATGAGCATGTAAACAGTGAATTCGGCGTGCGGAACAACACAAATTATGCATGCAAACTCTATCTTCTCCTCTATGATACGGACATCGATTTCATGTTTTTAAAGGGAAACAGCAAACCGGATCGTTTCGGAGCGGACTTTTCCAGGAATATAACCCCAAACTTTGAAATACACGGCGAGTTCGCGTATATCGACAACATCACAAAAAAGACTATTGACAGTGCCGGCAATAAAACAGAGACAACCTATGACGCGAAAATTTATCTTTTCGGCATCAGGTATCTCACGGAATCTGATACGACTTTTATTTGTGAATATTACCGGAACGGAACGGGATTCACCGAAGAAGAGATGGAGGGGTTTTTCGGACTCGTGGACAACGGCTATAATTCATACGTTACGTCAAACGATGAAACACTCCTGAAGAAGGCAAATACAATGACCGAAGGCAATTACGGAAGGCCGAATCCCATGAGGGACTATATGTACCTGCGCATCTCACAGAAAGAGCCCTTTGACATTCTCTATCTCACACCGTCGATCACATGCATATACAACATTAACGATAAAAGTTGTTCTCTTTCTCCCGAGATTCTTTATACGGGGATTACAAACCTCGAATTGCGGCTGAAGGCCGGTTTCCTCACAGGGCCCGACAACTCCGAATTCGGTGAAAAACAGAATGACTACCGCATCGAGCTGAGAATGCGTTATTACTTTGACGCGGCAAACTTGCTTGACTAGTGTCGTGTCAAGTCTCGAGTGTCATTGCGAGCGAAGCGAAGCAATCTCCTGCTACTGGGAGCTAACTTGGCATAATCCAAGAGATTGCCACGGCCTTCGGCCTCGCAATGACGAAGGCTTGTGCGTCATTGCAAGCTTGCCACGACACTAGGAGGCTGTCATACAGTAAAAACTTAAAAGTCTATTTTCCCCTTTAAATGATCTATCTGATATGAGATTTTTTGCAGGGAATCGTCCATATTCGTGAGAACTTCTATTGCCTTTTCTTTAACTTCATGCTCTTTACCGATCATATCCATCATTTCCGATATATCCGTTGTAAAGATCTGAAAACGATCGAGCAACATGTCATGAAGGTTATTCGAAGCCACGTCGACAAGTTTATAGATGTACTGAAACTTCAGGTTGTCCCTGTAGTCACCTAAATGAAAGACAATCGACCGCTCTGTTTCTCGCTTAATTTTCTTTAAACTATCACGTAAAGCATAAATTTCCCCTTCTCTCTCATTTTGAATCGGTCTTTTGAATAATTTTTTTATAAAGCTGGCAAAATTGTAATAACCGAGACGCATAATAGCTTCCGCTCGAATCTTTGTGGTGTACTGGAGTGAAGAGACAAGGGGCGGCACACTGAGACCTGCCATCCTCTTTATTGTATCCACATTAAAAGAGAATTCGCCCCCCAAATCATGTCCGGTTAATTGTACCCCCAGGTTCCTCAATGTCTCTTCATATCTGCGAAAGGTATCGTTAACCATTGCATCATAGGGACCGGCAATTTTATCCAACAGGTCATTTATTTTTTTCTCTTCCTGCCGGACAAACTGGATCAATCGGGGGTTGATCGTCTCTGTCATAAAAAGATCAAGGGTATGTTTGAACTCCTGAAAAACCATATAAACGGTTGCTGAAAAGCCCATTCCGTCAAGATCGTCTTCACTGTTCCGCAAATCGATATTATAGCTTCTTACAAATTCCTGAATATCTTTAGTAATGTCTCCGTAACGTACATCCAGGAAGCGGTTGATATCCGTTTCGAGCTCCCGCTTTGTTTTCTGCGATGCTCCTTCAAGAGTATCACTGATCATTGATTTTACCTGAGCCATCTGTTCCTGCTCATATTTTATCTTATCAACAATCTCCCTGGCACCATCAGCATCCTTCGTGAGTATATCGCTATTTATCTTCACCCAGTCCCGGAGGCTGCCCGCCATAACCGCAAATCTCTCCAGGTGATTTTTCAGCAGAAGGTTAAACCGATCCCGTGTTAACTTATCATATAAATCTGCTTTAAAACGTTCTCTTTCCCCGTCTGAAAATTCCCTCAGTTCAGTTTCTTTCTCCCATTGCTGCGTCCTCAGCCTGTCTTTTTCAGAAATGTCGGCTCCAAGCCTTCTGAAAAGATCAAACAGTGTGGAAAAGGTGAAGATCTCCGGATCAGGTTTAATGAACGATATGTCCTCTCTTGCCTTTTCGACAAGAGACTTAAGGTTCTTAAGGTCTTCATGTTCGTTGAAATCGCAGTTTAATACGAAGAATATATTCTCCATAAGACCCATTTTTTTGATCATAGAAAGGAATTTGATATCTGCCTGACGGATTCCTGTCCTGCTGCTCAAAAGATATATAATCAGATTGGTTTTAAGAAGGTAATCCTGAATCATTGCGAGGTGAAGCGGGTTTGGAGAATCGCTGCCCTGGCAATCTGCAATTTCAATATTGTCATCAAGGTTTTGACTTGCGGGTATCTGCAGCTCTAAATCGCTCAGGTAAACGGCAAGGGAATCATCCCCTACAAAATCCTTGTGCCTGATAAAGTCCGGCCCTTGAAATTGTTTGGTATTTGTTTCCCAGGAAAGTATTGCCGCTATACGGTCGTATCCCTTTAAGTGAGAAGACAGCAAGACAGCGTTCGTATCATGTGTATCCTGGAAGATTAGCTGGTCGGCACTCAAGGAACTCAGCGCCTTCTTCAATTCATTTCGATCCTTTTCGCGCCTTATGTCAAAATGTCCGTCACCGGCAATATGTTCGAGAGTTGGAAAGAGAACCATTGCCTGTTCAATATCAGAATTTACATCTTCCCATGTCTTGAAAATAAGATTCGCCTGTAAAGTCGGACCCTTTCTGACCCTTGTTACGATTGAGGTTACCACGCCCGCGCCTCGCTTGAGATAATCACCCTCCAAAAGCGCATTGACAAACGTGCTCTTGCCCGACTTTATGGCCCCTACAACGGCCACCCTCAATATATCTTCACTGATCTGCTCTTCAACGGTACGACCTGCTTTTTCCCAGCCATCAAAAGGAACCGTGGATATCCCGGGAATCGACTTCGCCGTATCGAAAAGAGACGAAAATTCTCTGCTGATTTGAAGGAGACCTGTCTTTACCGATTCGAAAGAATTCATATCTATTTTTACTTATCCTTTATTTATTCTGAATATTCCATCACCCATACATTCCCTTAATCCCCCCACCAGTGGGGAAATATGACTTTTCACAATATATAAAGGAAAGAGCTTGTGTCAAGGACTAAGGACTTACCAAATCAACCGCCTAAAAAAAATATGGATATTTGGGTTATTAGGCTGTCATTCCTGTTGTGTTTTTTCAGTTTTATACGAAAGGAAGAATGTCTTGTGCCATAATGCCTACACCCCGTTGATGATGGGTTTGTCTTGCTAAAACAACTCTATCGCTCTGATTTTACAGGGGCAACGGGGGTTTTTATTTTTTTGATGGTGAATCAGGGATTTGCTATTGACAAGGGATTTGCACCCACCTTGACAATTAATTTAAAATGTGTATTATTCACGGCGAGTTCCTTGCTATTGATGAAATGTGTTTTTTAGTTAAAACCCTTTTACTGTCAGGCAGGAGATAGACATGGATTAATTAATAGAAACCCCGTTTTCGAAGGAGAGCGGGGTTTTTGTGTTTTTTAATGCGGTTGCAATATTTAAGGATTTTGATCTTTTCAAAGCAAAACCAGAAATAGAAGGATAAGATGAAATTTGATAGCTCTAACATGAAGCAGTTGTTGATAACTTTTCAAAAGCATTTGGGTCAGGGTAGGCAAATGAGAAAGCTTGCCCTATTGTTTTTTGTTTTGATCCCATTATTAAGCTCAAATGTAATGGCATATGACAACATTTGTCAAACTGCCCAAGCATGCCTTAAACAAACGGCTGTTGAACGCGAAAAATACTTCGACCGTTACTTAAAAAATCGTAGAATTGAGGGTTCGGGTACTGTTAAAAATGTATATGAGGGACATAGTACTGAATATATAGTTATTGTGGATTGTGACAATGATGTAATCCTTACATTGATAAGCAAATCTGGAGGCTTAAAGTACTTGAAACTGGGTGATAAAATTTCATTTCGTGGAACATGCCGTGATTTGAAGATAAATTATCATGAAAATGACAAAGGTATATACGAAGGTACCTCAGTTAAGGTTCTCATAGAAGATACATCAATATCTCGCTGAGGTAAGTCCGGTAACGGTATACTAAATTGAAGACCTGCAAGAGATGCTTGGATGTAGCTTGGTAGGGAGTATGGATTTCCAATCAAAGGCAGGAGGGAACCGGGTGTAATGAATGTGCCGGAATTCGAGCAATAACGATGAGGAAATATGGAGAACGATATGAGGAATGACCCATTTCATAATCGAGAGATTCGCCAATGGTTTTTCGAAGAGAAAGATTTCTATTGCGATTCTTTCTTAAAGGGAGTTGTAACTACTGGTTCTGGTCCGTTTATTGAGGAGGATTTCGATTACTTCTTAAATTTTTTAAATATTAAGACATATGAACCAAATGAAAATCTTGAAATTTTAATTGTTGGTCGAAATAATTGGGACAAAGAAATTCTTGATCAACATTTTAGAAAGCGAAAGGGTAAAAGTATAAAAGTTTATACACACGAAATGGTTATGGCTTATATAGCCTGTGGCAAAGATCCTTGTACTGAATACTCCATATTCAAATTGTTTGCTGAAGATCATCCTGCATTGGGGTATATCACCTACAAAGATTATCCTTTGTATAAGCCTAAGCCTGAACCAAAAGTCGCTAAGCCAAGTGATCCGTATGTTAATTTGCCTCAGGTAGGAATGCTCAAGATTATGGGATATTCTGTGGGTACTGGAGGAAAAAACGTTATTGAACGTCAAAAAATACTACATGGCATGTTTACATCTATCTTACCTAATGTAATCTCCCGAGAATATATGGAACAATGGGGTAAGCCCCAATCACAGAAGAGATTGCTCAAACTGGCGAATTCAATTGCGACGTTTACGCGAAATGCGAAGCATAAAAACGACAAAAGCCTTCAGGAAGCAATAACTGAATGGGAACATGACTTGGCTTGGTTAAAGGAAAAAATTTATAAAGGACATTTTCGCTTTCCATGGCCATTTACATATGTAAGAGGATTATAGAAACTCTTGAGCATTATCGGTATAAATTTGGAGCATGCCAAAGATAGCAAAAGTCTGTGCCATAGATTGTCCTCATCATATCACAAAGCGTAAAAACAACAATATAAAAAGGGGACATCCATGATAAGTTTTGGGAATTCCCCTGAATTCCTCCCAAAAAAATAACTTTACCGCTTAATGCCCAATGTGATATGTTGTAATAACAATATAGCTCATATTGGAGGTCAACAATGGGTACTCAGGTGATAGTTCGGGTAGACCCTGACCTTAAAAACAAGGTCAGCAGTCTGGCTAAATCCGAGGGGAAAAATGTCAGTGAAGTTATCAGGGAACTGTTGGAAAACTATGTTAGAAATAGAGATATAGGATCATATATCGATGATTTATGGAAGCGTGTCGGCACAAAATTAATTTCAAAGGGAACCAGGCCGGAAGAAATCCAAACTGCCATCAAAGAAGTAAGAGAAGGTCAGTCAACTACCCACGACTGAAGTCGAGGGTTTCCGCGCTGTGGAGATATCATGATCAGAGTTGTTGTTGATACGAATGTTTTTGTTTCCTCCTTTTTTGGTGGTAACCCTCGAAAAATCATTGATCTTTGGAAAACCGGTCAAATAACTTTTTGTCTTACTAAGCCGATCATCGATGAATATGTTGGAGTTCTCAGACGTCTGGGGCTTCAAAACGAAAGAGAATTAGACGAGTTATTGGAACTTTTTGCTCAGGGCTTTCATGTTCTTTTTTCCGCAAAGACTCCAGAGCTGTTTATTGTTGAAGACCCCAATGATAATAAATTCTTAGAATGTGCTGTGGCGTTGAAGGCCGCTTATGTCATTTCAGGGGACAAACATCTCACCGTAATTCAAGATTATATGGGAATCAAGATCGTTTCACCTAAAGAATTCCTTGATATTTCTACACAACTCAAAGATATGGTTTGAAGCATGCATAGGAAAGACGGGGGTCAAATCTTTATTCTTGACAGAGAATCAGGCGCAGTCAAAATACCCCCCCTCAAAATCTTTGTCAGGAATGGAGACTTGACCCGGGCTTCACACAAATACCGTCAATCTTTGGGTAATGAAAGTGCGTAGCAAGGACTTAAAATTAGATGATAATTTCTTCAAGAGGCCGCTTCGGGACATGGTGTACGCCTTCACTGTCCCGCCAGTATTTTATGTTTCCCGAAGAGTCAACCGTCTCAATCACGACTCTCTCCGCGGGTTTACCGAGGGCAATAACGAAAATAATGTCATAGCGAGAAGGTATTTCAAGTGCCTTCCGGAGATTATCGCGCTTTACTGAAGCAATTATACAACCGCCCAGCCCTTTTTCTGTTGCACCAAGGAGAATGCTCTGGGCGGCGATTCCGTGGTCGCACCCAAAGGGATCACCTATTTCTGTATCCCTGAGCACAATAATATAAGCCGATGGTCTTTCCCCCTCCGGCGGACCGGGCCAGTCTGAAAGATAACCGGCCCAAGCAAGAGTTGGAAAGATTAAAGAGTTCTTTCCCGGATCACAGGACAGCATGTATTTCAGCGGCTGCTTATTTCCGGCTGATGCGCTAAGCCGGGCAAGATCAACCAGATCTCTCAATGTTTCGGTGTCTATAGAAAAATCCTCATGAAATCTGCGATAACTCCTGTTTTTTACAATTAAATCTTTCATCAGATATTCCCCTTTTTTTATGACACTCTTTCTAACGATCTCTATCTACCCGGAATCACCCCTTCAAGGCATTCCAGGTTTCTCTTTGAAGGAAGCTGCCTTCCACATGACCTTCCATTTCCTTAAACATCTCCAGTGGAACGGCAAACGTGAACAGATCCTTGCCCAGCTGGCTCCTTACATTTTTTCTTGCAGATATATCGGTAAGGCCGACGACTGCTCGCGGATTTTCAGATTTTACTTCCCGGTATGGCAAAATGCCGATGGTCTGGCATCCGGCCGCATAGGGAATGATAACGTTTTCAAAACTTCCTCTTCCATAATTAGCCAGGATTACCAGTGCGGAAAGCTGGTCAGGATTGGCTAAAAAGATGATAATGACAGGTTCTTCTTTGTCCGAATCCACATTTTCAAGGGGTTTAAAGACAACATATTTTGCCGGAACATCAACAATCGGCAAAGACTCGACGAACATCTTTACCAGTTCAGGGGTTTTTATATACCGTTCACCATGTATAGCTTCATTTAGCAGATTATTTCCAACAAAATTGCAAACCTTTTCAGCCGCCATTCTGCGTATTCCCCGAATATTGTTTCCGGTTGATAAAAAATGGTAAAATTCTTCTATGCCGCCAGGGACGTTCAAATACTGATTTCCAAATCCTAAACCTACACCTCCGCCCCAACATCCGAAGGTTTTCCTGTCAAATACGGCAGTACGTCCCTTTGCTGCATTTGCAAAAAGAGACATGACACATCCCCATCTCCCCTGCTTAAACTGGAGCGCATCTTCCGGTTTTTCGTCCGACCAGATAATAGCAACAGGATTGAATCTTATGTTAAGTGATGAGGCAATTTTACTTTTCATAACTCATAAATATGAATCCATTCCCAATTAACCCTTAAGCGCCCGGTTATGCCAGATACTGTGTCTATGCCTTGCATATTCCTTGTCGATCTTGCCCGTGAAGATCCCCGGCAGTAAGGGCCAGTTCTCCTTGATCGGCTCGGGGAAGCGCCCTTTGTTTTCCTCACGACAGGCGGTTACGCAGGCAGGTTCATCTAATGTTTTACACCCATCACACTTCGTCAAATCAATCATGGTACCTACCGGAGTTGAAACAGATGCCTCAGCGTGCCTGCCCATACCAGTTAATACAAGTCCTCCTGCCACACCGGAGGCAACAGATCGTTCTAAGAACTCCCTCCTTGAAAAGTCTGACATTTTCATTCTCCTCATTAACGTAAAAACTAAAGTTAAACAATTATTTCGATGGAGCCAATAATGTCTCTAACAGGACGTCAACTGAGCGACATTGCCGGCAAACAATCGTTCCTTCTTTGTTAACAAGAATTAAAGCTGGCACACCTCTTATTCCATAGCTTTTTGCCACTTCTCCCCTTTTATCCAGAAGTACTCTGTAAGGGAGCTTATATTTGGTCGCAAAGGAGCTTACCCTTTTTTGAGATTCCATAATATCGATATTAAAGATTACAAGACCTCTGTCTTTGTAGTTTTGATGTATTTCCTTTAAATAGGGAATTGATGTTCGGCAATGCGGACACCATGTGGTACTAAATATGAGAAGAACCAATCTATCCTTATAATCACTCAGTTTGACCTTATCACCATTTAAATCTTCAAGGGTAAAATTGGGGGCCGGCTCCTCGATACTCTGCCTTTTGATATCCCATTTATCCTGTGAAGAGATTGCGGGATTGGAAAAACCGAGAAAACTTAGTGTCAAAAACATAAATATAAAAAACCTGCACGTTTTGTTCATTTTCGTCTCCTTAAATCCATAATATTCCCGCTTTTATCAAAAAATATTCTCCTATACCCAGCAGTATCCACCCAAACACCTTATTAATCCTGGTCATCCACATACCCGATTTGGGAATGTTCGCTATAAGACCGGCGAACGTACCGAGGATTATGAGCAATGTTCCCATACCGAATGCAAATACAAACAAAAGACTCATCCCGAAAACAATATTTTGTTTGGCTGCAACTAAACTCAGCAAAACAGCGAGTACCGGTGTGGTGCAGGGTCCTACAATTAGTCCTGAAACAGCGCCGACAATGAAACTTCCCGGGATTCCCTTTTTCTCTTCTTTTGGTTGAAACCTTGTTAAAAATCCCGGAATCCTGACGTTAATCATGAAAACTCCGAGCATGGACAGCCCCATAAGGATGCATATATTTGCCACCGCAAAATATATCCACGGGTTCGTTTGAATCTGTCCGAATAATTTACCTGACAGGCCCGCAAAACCACCTAAAGCGGTATACGTCAAAGACATACCCGCAACATAAACTATAGAAAGGACAAAGCCCTTCAGCCTCGAAGCGCTGCTCCGTGCCCCGATATAGGCAATAGTGATTGGAACTACCGGATAGATACAGGGCGTGAAACTTGTCAGGATACCCCCCAGATATGCAGCAAGAAGCGCCAGGATAACTGATCCATGCAAATACGCATCCGGGTTATTAAGAAGATTTTCGATCATGATTCACCTTCAATATCCCTGACTTCTCTTTTTTTCTTCTAATTTTGACGCATTCGTAAAAAGTGCCACTATGCCGTTTTGCGGCATTATAATGGAAAGTAACTTTCACAAAGCATGTTTAAGGCCGATGGGGGCATCGGCCCCTACATACAGCATGGCCTGTTCCCCGAACAGGCCATGCTGTATGTAGGGATAGTGTCCAGAAAAATCAACAAATTATATCAAATTCGGCCAAACGAGTTACTTGAAAGTCATAAGCTTGCCAATTTGTCATCCCCCCGCTTTTAAAATCACTCCTTTTCGATTTCCGGTGAGGCATCCGGATCAAAAGGATTTGTTCTCATGGCAAGAGAAAACAGATAGGGGTAGTCACCCTTCAGGTGCTTCATATAGGCCAGCCATTCGGTGGTTAAAAGAACGTATGCTCTCTTCATGTCGTTAGCGATATGTTTATAATCGGCATCTTTTAAATTCCTGATGTCCTTTCTGTATGCCAGCTCCTCGGTAAGGTGAAACACCGCCCAGAGTAAGTCAGAAAAAGTATCATGTTCCAGCAAATTGGGAGTCTGTAGCAGAGTGACGAGGAAGTGTCTTTTATTCAAAAGCAAGCTTTTTAACGCCTCCATATCTCCTTTCCGGCTGTCAATGTCATATTTATGGCTCTTACAGTCTTTATGTGCACTGGAAAAACGCTGATCAAGCCAGTTCTTACACGAGGCGAAATCCTCCATCATTTTTTCGGCATTATGATCGAATTCGGAAAAAATTTTCAGAAGCTCTGTCCCGATTTCACTGAAGAAGACTCCAATAATCATGTTAAGTTTGTACAGCTTGCTCTTTTTGTCCCTGTAATTCAGCAATTCATGGATAATAATTGTAACGAGCAATACTTCGATAAATACAAATGCAATATCTCCCACCATATAAATGAAAATGTGGTGGGGATCTCTGAAGATCAGATAGTGGGTGAAATAAAAAAATGCCGACAGTGCGATTAATACTGCGCCCCAGAAAATTTTCCATTTGTCAAGCTTCATATGCAATCCTTTTGTTATACTGAATGGTTGTTCTTGTGTCGCATTCGTCCAAAAAAGACGTAATGTTCATATCCTTCCTGATTCCAAAGCGTGTCAGGACAAAATCGTATCGTACCGGGTCGTGAGGAACAACAGCTCTGAATGAATCTGTTATTTCCAGGGCGGTCCTCATGTCTGCCTGTTTGCGTTTTGTAAGACCTAATGCGAGGCAGATTCTGTGTAAATGTGTATCAAGCGGAACGACGAGATTTGAGGGTGATATATCATCCCATCCTCCAGGATCAACATCATCCCGCCTAATCATCCAGCGGAGAAACAGATTGATCCTCTTGCATGCGCTCCCCTTTGCGGGTAAAGGCAGCAGACTGTTGCTCCGGCAATTAAACCCGCTGCTTAGCTCTTCCACAAATTCGGTAATGGCCGGTAAAATTGATTCGCCGTTATTTATAAACCCGGTTTTAAAACACGCATGGAGAGAACCGTATTTCATAATAACGTTTTTCATGCCGAACAGCATTGCCGCAATTTCATCCCCGGTGGTAAATCTGTGTTTGAAACCGGAAAATATATCCAAAAGCGATCCCATGGAGGATTCTTCGATGAATCGCGAAGGTGAAGGCATCATTTTTTCGAGAACGTTCGAAACACTTTTCAGTATCTGAGGAACCCTGCCATAGGCGAGAGAAGAGGCGATAAGTCCCACAACCTCCCGATCAAGAGGATCATCATAATTATAGAGAAACTCCAGTGGATCGGGATGTACAAACTCGCGCCTGTTGTACTTTCCGTAGAGATGCTCAAGTGTTTCTTCCAAAATCGGTGGTGACATATCAGTATTCACCTGTTTATTTGAGCTTTTCCAGTTCTCTGACGATAGACTCCAGGCGAGGCCTTATGTTGATATCGTGCACATCAATGTAGCGAATGATTCCCGCCTTATCGATGATAAAAATTGCCCTTTCCGCCGTTCCATCAGTGCGTAATACACTATACGCATCCGCCACCCCTCCATGGGGCCAGAAATCGGAGAGAATGGGAAACCATAATTTCCCCATCTGATTCGTCCACGAAAACAGGGTCGGGATATTGTCCACTGAAATTCCGAGAAGTATGGCATCATTTTTATCAAATATGCCTTTTACAATATTGTAGCCGGGCCACTGGTCCGAACAGACGGGTGTCCATGCGGCAGGGACGAAAGATATGACAACATTCTTTTTCCCAAGGTATCGGCAAAGAGAGATTTCCCCCCCGGAAACCGCGGGAAGCGTGAAATCAGGCGCGCGATCCCCTACGTTAACCTTCAAAATACTATCTTTTGGTTTGAGCTTTCCGGGATTGTAAATGTTTTCCTTAAAGGCATCTGAAAGGCTGTGGGAAGCCGTGTTCAAAAAGAAGACCAGTACAATTCCTGACAACACAATGAGACAGCTTCTTTTTTGCATTTTGCACCCCTTTCTCTATTTTCCGATAGCCTTTAGTATCTCATGGGCAAAGTCCATCTCCGGGTGTGCACCCACTATGCTGTGCTCTTCATTAATGACTGTGTGGGGTACTCCCTGGACATTATACTTTACCGCCAGGAAAGAAAATTCTGAACTTTCCACCATGTCAGCGGTAATATAGTCACTGGCTATGGCAAACCGGTGAGCAGTGCGAACCGCACCTGGACAATAGGGTCAGGTAGAAGAGATCAAAACCTGTATGTGAACGGGTTGATCAACTTTGGCCAGCTCAGCCATCACATCCTTACCCAGTCCGGAGTCTCGTTTTCCCACATCCATGATATCCTCTATCAGGACATTGAACTCATAACCTGCAGGGACTCCGTAAAAGCGGATACCGTAGTCCCTATCACCTGAGAGAACAATGGCCGGAATCTTGTCCACTCCGTATTTCCTGGCCAGGTCAGCCTCGGCCACGAAGTCATGTACCTCAAGGGAAAGCTTGTCCGAAAGACCGGATACTTCCTCAATCATCATTCTGGTCATCTCACAATGCAGACACTCCATCTCTTGGGTGAACATTGCGATCTTGACATCTTCCTTAATTTCCTTGAAGAGATTTATCAGCTTTTCCCTGTCTTTTTCTTTAAGCATTCCCATGACACACCTCCTTAAATTAGAGATTTGTTGATAAGGTAATCATATGCAGACAATGCGGCCTTGGCCCCCTCGCTGGCGGCGATTATAATCTGCTTATGCGGAACGGTGGTAACGTCGCCGGCGCCGAAGAGGCCTTTTACACTGGTCCGGCAGGAGCAATCTACAATCACCTCGCCTTGCTCATTTAACTTTACGAGATTTTTGACAGATTCGTTGTTGGGTAAAAGCCCGATCTCAACGAAGACCCCATTCGTATCCAGCTTTTCTTCCTTTTCGTTCTCCCGGTTTTTGATAACCACTGCGGTTACCCTGTCCTTACCTTCGATCATGACAAGTTGATGGTAATCCAACAAGATCACCTTATCAGACTGTTTCACTCTTCCTTGAAGAGCCGCATCCGCCTGCCACCCTTTGATGAAGTTTATAAGGGTTACCTCAGCCCCCACCTTCAACAGGTCTATGGCGGTAGTAAAGGCCGAATTTCCGCCACCTGCTATAACCACCTTTTTCCCCTTGAAAAACGGGGCATCGCAGGTAGCGCAATAGGCTATGCCTCTTCCCACTAAATCTTTTTCTCCGGGCACGTTGAGCGGTCGGTGGCGTTTGCCGGTAGCCACGATAACGGTGTGACTTGAATAAGTTTTGCCATCATCTGTATAAACCTTAAAGGTCTCTTCATCTTTTCTGACGTCGGTAATGGAAGCACCCAGGCTTACAGCGATATCAAAGCTTTTAACGTGCTCCTCAAACATGTCGACGAGATCCTTGGCGTTTATGCTCTGAAATCCAAGCCAATTCTCGACCTCAGAGGTTTCGCGCACCTGTCCTCCAAAGTCTCTGGTGATGATGGCGAGGTTCATCATCTTTCGGGCAGCATAAACCGCTGCGCTCATGGCAGCCGGACCTCCTCCCAGGATGAGTAGATCGTAGATAACCTCCTGCTCCGGCTCTTTTGCTTTTTCCAACAGTGAAACATCCAGGGAAAAATCAGGAAAATCCATATCGCACCTCCTAATCGAAAGATATTACAGGTTTTTTACTCTACCCGAAATCATTCCTTCAAAGCATTCCAGTCAGAAAAAATCCCGACAGTACATTGAGAAGCATTAATGAAAGGGTTACACGTACACGGCCGGACCACCGATGTATCAACCGTATATTTACTGCCTTTCTCCTGACCTTAAACTGCATAATTCCCATTGTGTATGTGAACGAGACAGCGAGAATTGTGACAATGCCCAGATATGTATGCGGCACGGCAAAATGCTCGCCTGTATCCCGGGAAACCATATATAGCGCTGCTATAAAACCAAGAATAACAGATGAAGATCCAGCAGAGCCAAGCTTTTTGTGAATTGAGAGCCACCACTTCTTCTTTCTCGCAGACATTGCTATGGTAACACCGGTAAGCATTGAAAAAAATCCTGCCAACATAAAACCTGCATGGATCTCAAGCATATTCCGGTTACCTGTCTTTGTACCTGTCTTTGAGCTCTAATGTGATAGAATTGTTTTACTTGCCAATGACAAGTTCTTTTGTCTTTGATCCGAAATACTTACAGTTAGCCTTAACTTTCAGTGTATCCCCCTCTTTTGCTTCTACGTTATAAGTGTACGTAAAGGAAGAAGGGTCTGGCTGGCTCTTGTATTCATATGTCTCGAGAGGTTTTCCGTTTTTTGTGATCGTTATTTTCTTAATATAATGCTTCTGAGGATTCGATACGGAGTGAGAAATAGTTACGCTTAATATGTGGGAGTTTGAATCATAATTCAATGTGACGTCACCTGGACCATGTGCATAAGTCGCTGCAGGCCAGAAGGAGATTGCCAGAAAGCATAAAAGCATGCAAAAGATATATGCTTTAGGAGATACTCTATTAAGAGATATGAGGTTTCCTTTTACCCTTGTTTGTTTTAAAGATGACATTTGATATGTTCCCCCTTTTTATATTATTTTAGCTTTAATATTGATGCCTTCGTAAAAAGTCTAAATCCAATAACTATTTAAAATAATTTACAAATATGTCATTTATTCCTTGCAATACATCCTGTAATATAGTAGATTCTGCTTGTAATATCAATATATTGCA
>Ga0268281_1000077_pt1 | contig 70744 bp, 85 predicted proteins | sample saktaG_10_FD_190134 | JGI IMG/M metagenome (GOLD analysis project Ga0268281, IMG submission 190134) | Saline water microbial communities from Sakinaw Lake, British Columbia, Canada - sak_2011_5_24_50m | ecosystem: Environmental > Aquatic > Non-marine Saline and Alkaline > Saline ...
CTGCTTCAGCCAGCGGAGCAACCTGCGCTCACACAGCCACCGGAGGAGACACGGGGAATAATAATTGGTATGCTTTTGTGTGTGATCATAATTCAGTATCTGCCTGTTCTACGCCTGGTGCCCAAAGTTCGGGTGATAATGGCTCCCCATTTTTTGCGTATTCCGCCACAGCTTCAGCCGGAGTTAGAGCTATTGGAATAAATATGTCGGGAGTAATTGTTGGCACACCAGCCGCTCCTGCCTGCGCCAGCACATACACTCCCGATGGGGCTGGCTGGGCAAAAGTAGCAGACACTCTTGTCAGAGATATCTCCGGTGCTTACAACGCCACAATAGCCAAAGATATTTACTGCGATGATTCAAATTGTGTCCTCTGGACAGACGGCGCCGCAGCTCCCAGCGGAACGCTTTGCATTGCCACAGACTCGGATATTTACGCCAGCCTCCTTTGGTCAAAAACCGACGAAAACCCATTAGGGGAAGCGTGGTACGCTTGGGGTCCTACCACATCCATTTCCGGTGGCGACATTGGTGGAACCCATGGCGCTATAACGGTAGGAAATGAAAACACAAGCGCCTCAGGCAAAAATTGGCTGGCAAGAGATTATACTTCTATAGTCGGCACTTATCCTGCAATGGATGCCTGCAAAACCAAAGGGGATGGTTGGCGTTTGCCAAATATATTAGAATTAGACAGCATTCGAGATCAAGCATATGGGAATTTTCCTACTATACCTTATAGCCGTTTGCCAAATATTAGCCTATCTCTTAACTACTGGTCTTCCACTGAAAGTGCTTCAGGTTCTGCATATTATATGGGTTTATCCTTAGGAGTGGCTAACGGCGATAGTAAATCTACTAGTATGAAGTTTATCCGTTGCGTCCGCGGGGCGATGTAAATTGTTTTTAAATTAGAAATTTGACCGTCGCACAAAATGCGACGGTTTTAAGTTATTCACAGGTGTTGACAATGAGTTTTTATGATAAAATAAATAAAGAATTAATAGTATCAGAAAAATATTCTGGCAGTTTATTGTGTATAAAAAATGCCTCTAAAAAAGCAGGCAAAAAATAAAAAGAAAGCTACGCTAAAAAAAGTAATAAAAAACAGAAAAAGAGCTGTGGTAAGTTTTGTTGACCTTAGTAATGGATTTAAACCAGAAGAACCTAAGGATGTTTATAAAATAAATTTAACTGAAGAATCTAAAAATACGATTTTGGCCAGCCAAATTCGGCAATCTGTAAAACAAAGCCAAAGCCAGTATTTTTTGCAAGAAATACCAGTTCCGCGTCCTATTAGAAACTCTGAAAATAATATTGCGCAATTTGCCTCTTTAGATTTTCAGCCCCAATCTCAGCTTCAACAAATTCAGCCCTTAGAACAAAATCCCAAAAAAAATAAGAAAAAGATTATTTCTAAGCCAATTTTATTTTCTATTTTAGCAGGGCTTGTGATGGGAGGGATTTTTTCTGCTTTTCTTTTTGTCTTTGCTGTTCCACCAGTAAGTAAGTATGATTTTGGAGAAACACTGGACCCAAATTGCTCGGCTGGTGATGCAAATTGTTCTGTTGTTTCTCCAGCTCAATATTCTTTTACAACAAATGATTTTTCAGGAACTGGAGACTTTACCACCACAGGCACAATCACGGGAGGGACAATAGCCGTAGGAACAGAATACACATTCCCAATAGCAGACGGCACAAATGGCCAGATTTTAACAACTAATGGTTCTGGAACAGTAACCTGGGGAGTAGCAGGAGCTGGTATGACTTACCCTACAGGCACAGGAATTGCAATAGTTACCAGCGGAGCCTCCTGGGGAATCACCGTCACAGATGGCACAGGCTGGTTGCACAACAATGGAGCAGGAACATACGCATATTCTACCCCAACAGCCTCAGATGTAGGCCTGGGTAGTGTGGAAAACACAGCCTTGTCAACCTGGACAGGCTCTAGCAATCTTTATACAGTAAAACTTGACGGCGCCACATTAACCAGCTCCGCCTCCGGATTAAAAGTAACAGACAGCACATTCCAGCCCCTTGCCACAAATCTTACCAACCTCGCAGGCCTGGCAAACCCAGCTTCTGCCGCATTTATCAAAATGGCATCAGATGGAACCATTTCCACAGATATTAATACATATCTAACCGCAGAATCAGATCCTATTGTAGGAGCGATTACTGGGATAGTTAAAGCAAATGGAGCTGGGGCTATCTCAGCAGCCGTGGCTGGGACAGATTACCAGTCAGGCTCATTAACTGCAGGCAGGGTTCCTTATGCTACGGGAAGTCCTGGTACATTGACTGATTCGGCTAATTTAACCTTTGACGGAACAACCTTATCTGCTTCGGAATTTAATGCCGATACCTCCGGTGCAGGAGCTTCTATTACTGGAGCCGCCGGAGTTTTAACTTTAGCTGGTGTGGGGAATACTAATAATGAAAATTTAACCATAGATTTTGAAACATCAGCCAATACTGTAGCAATTGCATCAGGAACCGGCGTAACAGGTATCACATGGACAGGAACTTTAGCTTTAGGAGTAGCCTCTGGTACTACGGGAAAAATATCTTTTAACGGAACTACTTCAGGCACCGTAGATATTACCACAGCTGATGAGGCAGGAACTTGGACAATGACTTTACCGGCAAATGACGGTGATGCCAGCCAGTTTCTGCAAACCAACGGATCAGGTGTAACAACATGGGCAACAGCCAGTGGAGGAACTCCAGCTGGCGCAAACTATCAAATTCAATATTATAATGGAGGATCTTTTGGAGCTAATGCCAATTTTGCTTATGATACAACCAATGTCGCCTTAAATATGAATGCAATGAGAATTTTAGCTAACAAGGGGTCTACTGGTACGGAAAATTTATTTTTAGGTCAATCGGGGAATTTTACGCTGACTGGAACAAAAAATATACTTGCAGGATATCAGACAGGCCTGTCCCTTACAACTGGCTATGGAAACCAGTTTATTGGGTATAAGGCAGGTTATGGCACCACAACAGGTAGTAATGATGTTTTTATTGGAGAAGAAGCAGGATACACAAATACCACAGGTGTGGCAAATGTATTTTTGGGATACCAAGCAGGATATTACGAAACAGGGTCTAATAAGCTATTTATAGACAATCAAAAAAGGGCATCCGAAGCAGATGCCAGGACAAAAGCCCTTGTTTATGGAGTTTTTGATGCTACAACGGCCAGTCAAAGTCTAACCATAAATGCAGCAACAGTAAACTTATCCAGTCTTCCTGCTGGTACCGGTAACGCAGGAACCGTGACTATTGATAGCGGAACAGGAAAATTATATGTGACATCTTCCTCGTTAAGATTTAAACATGATATACAAATTTTTGCCGGATATTGGAAAGATATTTTACAGGTGCAACCGAAAATTTTTAAATATAATGGAAGCAATCAGTCTGATATAGGTTATATTGCTGAAGATTTTGATGCATTAGGCTTATCCGACCTTGTGCTTTATGATAATAAAGGTAATCCAAATGCTATCAAATATGACAGAATAACTTTATATAATACAGAAATTTTAAAACAGCATCAAAGTGATATAGATGCCTTAAAACTAATTGCAGGTATTAATTCAGGAGGAACTTACGGAAACGGGGCTTTGGATGGCGCAAAAGCCTCAAATTCTTTAACTCAGTTGGTGCAAAATTTACTGAACGATACAGGGGTCGCAATACAAAACGGTTTGGTGTCCATAAAAGATTTAGCAGTAAATACACTTGCAGTTAAAACAGTTAGAATAAACCAAATAGAAATGGTGGATTCGGTTACCGGAGAAATTTATTGCACATGGATAGAAAACGGCGAGTGGAAGCGGATGAAAGGGGATTGTAGCGCTATAGGAGAAGTGTCTGTAATTGATAATCAATTGGATGAAGAGATGCCAGCTGGTCCAGAAGAAACCATTGCAGAGCAAACAAAACAAATTGTTGAGCAAGCTTCACAGGTTGTTCAGCAGGCTCAACAGACAGTTAAAACAGTGGAAAAAGCCGCAGACAAGGCAGAAAAGGCGGCTGGGAAAGCTGCTCAGGAAGTAAAAGACCAGCTTGAATCAGTCTTGCCAACACCTTCAGTTCCAGATGAAAGTGAGCCTGTTATAGAAGAGTCGCCCCAAGCTGAGCCCGTAGAAACCGAGCTCCAAGCAGAGGAAACAGTAGAAGAAGCTCCGGTAGATGAAGTTCCAGTTGAAGAAGCGCCACCCGTAGAAGAAGCTCCGGCAGAAACTTCCATAGAACAAATTATTCCACCAGTTGTGGAAATAATCCAAGAGGCAACATCAGGATTGCTTAACGGAGCTTCAGATTTTATGAGATGGTTGATTGACTTGGTAACAAAAAAATATATTCTTTAAGTATCGTAAAAAGTTTTTCTGCGGGGGTATTAAATGGTTTCCAAGACCTAAACAGTTCAATAGAAGATAGCTTAAAAAGAAAAACACCATCTTTGATAAGAAATCAAACAGATGGTGTTTCAGGCGAGATAGATAATTTGATGAATTTTGTTAAAAAAATTATAGGGAAATAACCAAATAATATAAATTAAATTTAATCTTATTTATTATGAAAGGACCTTCAGCTATAGTAAATATTTGTAATACGGTTATAAAATATAGTATTTATACACTGGTATTTTTAACGCCTCTTTTATTTTTACCTTGGACATCTGATACGCTAGATTTTAATAAGCAGACACTTTTAGTTTTGCTTTCCTTTATTGCGCTATTTGCATGGACAATTAAGGCTCTGGTTGCAGGAAAACTAAGTTTTAATCCCAACAAAACCTATATTGCGGTGCTAGTTTTAACCATTGTTGGCTTGCTGGCAACAATTTTTTCTTTGAATAAATACGGAAGTTTTTGGGGGTGGCCAGGAGTAACCTACGAAAGTTTTTTAACACTTCTTAGCCTGGCTTTGGTTTATTTTTTAGTCAGCAATGTATTTTCAAAAAAACAGATTTTTACTTCGTTTATTATCTTGGCAGTGTCATCCATAGTGGCCATTGCAATTGGAACACTCCAGCTTTTTGGGCTTTTTATCCCACTTATCACAGCAAAAAACACTTCATTTAATACAATAGGGCTTGTGGGGAGTTTTGGAGTTTTTGTGGCAATATTACTTCCGTTATTTTTACTTTTGGAAATTTTTAGTAAAAAATGGTTAAAGATGGTTTTTGGGGTGGGCCTAGTTTTGAGTATTATCTGCCTGGTTTTGGTAAATTATACAGCTGTTTGGTGGTTGGTTTTATTAAGTTGTGGTTTGGTAATAATCTTTGGAATGCTTAAAAAAAACCTGTTTGATTTAAGATGGCTAGGGCTCCCAATATTTTTCTTGGTAATAGCCTTGTTTTTCTTGGTTTTAAAACCGCAAATTTCTGTACCTGCGAGAGCCACGGAGGTTAACTTGAATCAGTCGGCCGGGCTTGATGTTGCTACAAAAACCTTAAAGGAAATGCCAATTTTAGGATCGGGGCAGGGAACTTTTGTTTATGATTTTTCTAGGCTTAGGAATGTTGAGTCTAATCAGGGAGTATTGTGGAATGTAAAATTTGACAGAGCAGGATCAAAAATTACTACTTTAATAGCAACAACCGGAGTATTGGGACTCGTCGGATTTTTGGCATTAATTGGGGCAGTGTTATTTTACTCTGTGAGATTTTTATTTGGTGAAAATAACAAAAACGGCGAAGTAGAAGGGGACTACAGATATATAATTACAGTAGGAATTTTAATAGCTTTTGTTGTTGAAACAACTGGATTTTTCTTTTACAGCTCCAATCTTACCCTCGAATTCATCTATTTTTTCTTAATAGCTGGTTTTATAGGGCTGATTAATGAAGAGAGAAAAGAGTATGCATTGAATCCATCTTCTCTTTTAACCTTGGGAGTGACATTTGCTTCAACTTTAATTTTTATTTTTGGGTTAGGCCTTATTCTTTTAAATGGTCAAAGGTATATAGCGGAGATAAGATACGCGAATGGCGTCTCGGCAATTTCTGCTGGGCAGTTGGACAATGGCTTAAATAATCTTGAAAAGGCTGTAAATCTAAATCCCAAAGCAGATATTTATCTTATCCAGTTGTCTCAAGCTTATTTATTAAAGCTTTCAAGTGTGTTTAACGATCAAAGTTTATCTGATGAAGATAAAACCCAGATAGCGCAGATGCTAATAAATAATTCAATCAACGCCGCTAAAATGGCTACTGACGTTAATCCAAATAACGCAAGCGATTGGTCTGCGCGGGGTTATGTTTACCAAAGTTTAATTGGTATAGTGCCAGAAGCAGAAGATTGGGCCCTAAAATCGTACGACAGCGCCATTGTCCTAGACCCAATCAATCCTTACCACTTAACGGAGCAAGCCAAGGTTTATATGCAAAAAGCGCTTATTGTTGACAAAAATGATGCAAACAAAAAAAATGAAGATTTGGATAATGCAAAAAAACAACTGGATAATGCCATTGAGTTAAAATCAGATTATGCTCCAGCGAGATTCCAAATAGCCATGGTTTATCAGGCGCAGGGAAAAATAGACCAGGAAATACAGGCTTTAGAAGAAGCAAAAAAGGCGTCTCCTAATGATGTAGGTCTTTTATTCCAAATAGGGCTGGTATATTATCAAGAAGGTAATTTTAGCAAAGCCAAAACAAATCTTGAGGCAGCCGTGAACCTATCTCCTAATTATGCTAATGCCTTGTACTTTCTTGGCCTTACGCATTATAAGCTGGGGCAGAACGATAATGCCATATCCAGCTTTCAAAAAGTTCTTGATTCAAACCCTGGTAGCGAGGAAATAAAAATTATTTTAGATAATCTGAAATCAGGGAAAAATCCACTTGCAGGAATAAGTCAGGATGATCCTCTTCAGGTTCCTGTGGAAGAAGATTCTCCTGAAAACATAGGCAAGTAACCAATATATTAAAAAGCCCCGACACAATGCGGGGCTTTTTTAGTTTTTTATTATTTTTTTTCGGGTACAGGGTTAGCCTTTTTTTCAAAAATCTCTTTTACCTTAGCTACGATTTCTTCTGGAGTAAATTGAGCTTTTATTAAATAGTCGGTGGCACCCATGCTAATGCCCTTATCTACTTCTTCTTTTTGTCCCAGGTTAGAAAGGATAATTACAGGAATAGCAGAGGTTATTGTGTCCTCTTTAATCTTGGATAAAACTTCAAATCCATCCATGGTGGGCAATAAAAGATCTAATAAAACTAAATCTGGCTTAGCTTCCTTTATTTTTACAATAGCGCTTTCGCCATCAACTGCCTCTGATATGCTAAAGCCAGCCGAGGAAAGTTTTTTGCTTATTAAATCTCGTAAAAAAGAATCATCTTCTACAATTAAAATATTTTTCATAATTTTTTTATTTATTATATTATATGTTATCTGATGGGTAATGTAAAGTAAAATGATGTTCCTTCGTTTTCCTTTGATTCAAGCCAAACATGACCTTTATGGGCTTCAATAATGTTTTTGACAAAGAATAGCCCTAGCCCATGGCCCATGGGATCTTTTTTTATTGCATTGCTTCCTCGAAAAAATTTATTAAATACTTTTTTCTCTTGTCTTTTTTCTATCCCAATACCGGAATCTTGAATTTTAAATTCTAAATTTTTACAGTGCCTTTTTAATGAAACAGTTATATTCCCACCGACAGGAGTGTATTTTATGGCATTATCAAGAAGATTTTGAACCGCTAATTCTATTTTTTGTTTGTCTACGCGTATTTTGGGCAGTTCATTTTCAGGTTCATCAAATTTAAAATTTATTTTTTTCTTGTTAATTTCGTCTTGGTAAAAATCTATGGTAGACGCGATAATATTCTTTATATTTGAAGGATTCTCATTTAAAATATATTTTCCGTTTTCAATTCTGGCCGTATCTAATAGGTTTTCAACCAAATAAATTAAATGGTCATTTTTTTTACGGGTTACTTTAAAGATTTCACCCTGTTCTTCTGTAATTTTACCGAAGTCATTATTTAGTATCATCTCAAGCGTCCATTTTATGCTGGACAGAGGGGCGGACAGCTGGTGTGCAATCAATGAGATAACCTCTTTTTTGTTTCTTTCCTCCTTATTTTTTTGAATCAGCGAGGTTACAATTAGAATAAAAACAAGCAAAGCCAAAATGTTAAAAAGGTAAATTGTAACTGGTTGAAAAATCAAAATAATCCACGGCTCAAGAACAATGGAAATAAATAAAAATGCGCTGACCAAAAATATAATTTTATGCTTCATTTAAAATTTTAAAATTCTCTTTAATTATACCATTTTTTGAAGCATCAATAATCTCTGATTTAAATATCAAGGAATAAGACGCGTCGCTATTTTTCTTTTCAATTTTGACATAATATTTACCTTTTGGCACAAGGCAAAAGTATCTTCCGTATTTGTCGGTTATTTTGTGGCTTATTTCTCTGTCGGATGCTGGGTCCATTATTCTTAATATAGCAAAGCCCAATGGATTTTTGGTTAATTTCTCTGCCACAGACCCGTATGGTTTGGGCTTTATTCCTATAATTCGCAATACAAGTAGAAAAATATATAATCCCAATATAATTGTATTATAAGGGTAAGGTGATGCAAAAAAAGCTATTATGGCAACTATAAACCCTATAAAATAGATAAAGTCTGATATTTTTCTAAAAAATGAGTCCCAGCGAGTGTAAAATTTTGTTAAGCTTTTGTTTTGTTTGGTATATTCGTTCCAGTCAAATTTTATAGGATCCATTGGAATATTTCGGGTTATTACTTCATCTCTTTTTATTTCCGTTTGTGCGCCAAAATACAAGTTGTCGTAAAGCTCATCTTCTACTTTACCGTTAAGCTTTTGAGAGGGGAACGTATAATTTGTTTTGCTGGCCATCATTTTATAAAAGCCGGGCTCAGCCAAAAAGCCGTAGCGTCCATCAAGGTCTGTTATTGCAGAAGAAACGTCTTTTCCTTCCAAATCTTTTAAGGTAACGTAAGCTGGATCTAAAGGTTGTTTTGTTACAGAATCATAAACAACTCCCCAAGGCGGGTTTCTTTTTTTCCAGCCAAAAGCAATAAGCAACAACCCTATTAGCCTCATAGGAAGCAAAAATAATTCCGATAAGGAGAGTGGCGGAGCCATTACGGTTGCAATTGCCATAATTATTAGGCCACCGGTAGTTACTATTTTTATTATAATATCGATAATGGAAGGAAAAATAATGCCTGGAATTACAGGTGGAATTACAGGTGGCGGAGGAGTCGCGCATTCTTTACAATCAGTGGGGCAGTTGTTGCAGGTTTCATTATTATCACAGACTCTGTCTCCGCATGAAGAAGGAGGCGGTATTAAGCATTCTCCACAATCAGCAGAGCACGTGCCACAAGTTTCGTTTCCATTACATTTTGTGTCTCCGCAGAAATTAGGACATTCTCCACAATCAAAAGCACAGTTGACACACGTTTCACTTCCACTACAAGCTCCGTTTCCGCAGAATGGAGGCGGAGGCGGTATTAAGCATTCTCCACAATCAGCAGAGCACGTGCCACAAGTTTCGTTTCCATTACATTTCGTGTCTCCGCAGAAAGGCGGACAGGCTCCGCAGTCTGTGGGGCAGTTACTACAGGTTTCAGCACCACGGCAATACCCATTACCACATATTTCTCCACCTCCTCCGCAATCTCCGCAGTCTGTGGGGCAGTTACTGCACGTTTCGCTTCCGTTACAAGTTCCGTCTCCACATGAAGCGCTTGTTCTGCAGGTTTGGGGTAGGTAGTCAGTTATAACTTTACAGTTTGTACAAGTAAATGTAATTGTACCAGCAGTGTCGCTACTGGCGGTTCCTGTAAATTGTCCCGAGCAATTAATACTTGTCCCGGTAAAGTTTATCCATCCTATATTTTCACCCCAGGCGTATCCGGATAAAGCGCCAGCAGAGCTTATGAGTACGCCCCCAAAAGTGGGGGACATGTTTACCCATCCGTAATTTTCGTTCCATATATATCCTGTTATTCCGGAGTCTGTGATTTGAACATTTCCATTTGTTGCTCCAAAGTTAAACCACCCAGAGTCATCTGCCCAAGCATATTTATATGTGGAGTCTATTGTTCCGTTTGTAGTTGAGGCTAAAACAGGGGTAAAAAAAAGAAAAGCAAAAAAGAATGCAATAATAAAAATTCCTGCAAATTTTTTAAATCCTTTTTGCATATTTATATATTTTAACATGCCATAAAAAAAAGCGCCAATGGCGCTTTTTTAAGTAATAGGATCTTATACTTTGGCTAGGCGTTTTATGCACTTGGCACAGGCGAGTACTCTTTTGCCTGCGTTTTTGCCGTAAGTTAAATGAACCCATTGAAGATTTGGGCGTTTTCTTACTTTAGACGTAGGGTTATATTTTCCTCTTAGTTTTACAAGAGTTACACCCATAGCTGATTTTTTTCCACAAATTGAACAAATTTTTTCCATGATGTATTTTTTTCTGTTAAACAATAAGATTATATTAACATTAATTTTATTTTTTTGCAATATGTGATATACTTTAAGGTGTTACTAATATGTTTACAACAACAGTCATCACAATTTTCTCTCTGATTGTCTTACTTTTTTCTGTAATTATACATGAATTGGCTCACGGCTACGTAGCTTCTTCTTTGGGTGACCCCACTGCAAAATATGCAGACAGATTAACATTAAACCCCTTAAAGCATTTGGACCCCTTTGGTTCTGTTATTTTGCCTTTACTTCTACTTGTTGCAACTGCTGGGCAGGGACCTATTTTTGGCTGGGCAAAACCAGTGCCCATAAACCCTTACAATTTTAAAGATCAGAAATGGGGGACTCTTAAGGTTTCAATTGCAGGTCCGGCATCTAATTTTGCGATTGCAATAGTGTTTGGTTTGTTTATCAGGTTTTTTAATGTACCCGTCTTAGAGCCACTAATTCAGCTTTTAAGCATTGTGGTCATTTATAATTTTTTATGGGGAATATTTAATTTGGTACCCATTCCTCCGCTTGACGGTTCATGGATACTTTTTAGGTTTTTGCCCGGGGGACCCTCTGGGTCGTGGGAAAAGGGCAAAATGATTTTACAGCAGTATGGTTTGTTTATTTTAATTTTCTTCATATTTTTTGGCGGGCTCACAGGATTATCATACCTGGCCGGGTTTATGTATACATTGGTTGCAGGCGCGCCATTCCCCTTATTTTAAAAAACGTATTGACAGTAGAAATATTATTTGCTAACATAATTTTACATAAGCGCAATGCGCTTTATTTAATTTTAAATTAAATGCCAACAATTCATCAATTAATTAAAAAAGGAAGAAAGTCTCCTAAAAAACTAAAGAAAACAGTTGCTCTTCAGCGCGGTTTTAATGTGTTAAAAAACAGACCTTCTTATTATCCTTCTCCATTTAAAAGGGGAGTTTGTGTCAAGGTTTTTACCCAAACACCTAAGAAACCAAACTCGGCTTTGAGAAAAGTTGCTAGAGTAAAATTATCTAACGGAATGGAAGTTACAGCATATATCCCAGGAGAAGGCCACAATTTGCAGGAGCATTCAATTGTTTTGATAAGAGGTGGCAGGGTAAAAGATTTACCTGGAGTAAGGTACCACGTGGTTAGAGGAGTTTTAGACACACAAGGAGTGGAAAATAGGAAACAGGAAAGATCAAAATATGGTACTAAGAAACAAAAAGCATCATAATGAGAAGAGCATATAAAAAACATAAAATAGATCCAGATAGAATTTATAACGACGTGGAAGTTTCCAGGTTTATAAATAAAGTGATGGTTAGTGGTAAAAAATCAACAGCACAAAAAGTAGTGTATGGAGCTTTTGATTTAATAAAAGAAGAAACAAAAAAAGAGCCCTTGGAGGTTTTTAAACAGGCAATTGAAAATGCTTCTCCCCTTGTAGAAGTAAAGCCAAAGAGGATTGGTGGAGCCACATATCAGGTACCTATGGAAGTTAGAGGAGAGAGAAGGCTAGCTTTGGCATTTAGGTGGCTTATAGACGGCGCAAGAGGTAAAAAAGGTAAATCAATGGCAGAAAGATTAGCTCAGGAATTGATTGATTGCACTAATAATCAAGGATTAGCTATAAAAAAGAAAACAGATATGCACAGAATGGCCGAGGCCAACAAAGCCTTCGCCCACTTTGGTACTAGAAGGTAAAAATGACGAGAACACATAATATAGATAAATTAAGAAATATTGGAATTATTGCCCATATCGACGCCGGAAAAACAACTTTTTCGGAGCGTCTTTTGTTTTATACTGGAATTTCACACAAAATTGGAGAGGTTCATGAAGGAGAAGCTGTTATGGATTGGATGGAACAAGAAAGAGAAAGGGGAATTACCATTACTTCCGCTGCTACTACATTTTATTGGAAAGACCACCAGGTAAACCTTATTGACACCCCTGGCCACATTGACTTTACCGCTGAGGTGCAGAGGTCTTTGAGGGTGCTGGACGGAGCTGTGGTTGTGTTTGACGGAGTAGCTGGTGTGGAACCCCAGTCTGAAACAGTGTGGCGACAAGCAGATAAATATGTTGTCCCAAGGTTTTGCTTTATAAATAAATTAGACAGAATGGGAGCTTCTTTTGAAAAAAGCTTTAATTCTATTTTAAGGAAGCTGACTAAAAATGCAGTGGCTGTGCAAATTCCTATTGGATTGGAGGAAAAACTGGAAGGAGTAATTGATCTAATAAAAATGAAGGCTCTTTATTTTGAAGGAGAAAAAGGAGTCCAAGTAGTAGAAAAAGAAATTCCGGAAGATATGAAAGCTGAAGCTGAAGAATGGCATAAAAAAATGTTGGAAAAAATTGCCGGAGAAGATGACGCTTTAACAGAAAAGTTTTTAGAAGGTCAGGAAATTTCAATTGATGAGTTGAAAAAAACTTTGAGAAAAGCGGTGTTAGACTATAAGTTAATTCCTGTTTTTTGTGGTTCTGCTTTAAAAAACAAGGGAGTTCAACCTGTTTTGGATGCTGTTGTAGATTATTTGCCGTCTCCATTGGAGGTTCCTCCTCAGAAAGGGACTGACCCTAAAACAGGAGCCGTGGTAGATATGAAATCGTCTGACGATGAGCCCTTTGCGGCCCTAGTTTTTAAGGTGGCAACTGACCCGTTTGTTGGGACATTGACGTTTTTTAGGATTTATTCAGGTAAACTGGAAAAAGGATCTTATGTCCTAAACTCTACAACAGGAGAGCAAGAAAGAATTGCCAGAATTTTAAGAATGCATGCTGATGACAGAAAAGAGCTAGACGTGCTTTATGCGGGAGAAATAGGAGCTACAGTAGGATTGAAAGCCACAAGCACCGGTCATACTTTATGCGACAAGGCAAAACCAGTTGTTTTAGAAAAAATTGTATTTCCAGAGCCGGTTATTGGAATTAGAATTGAGCCAAAAACAAAAGTGGACCAAGAAAAGCTTATTATGTCTATTAGAAAACTTACCGAAGAAGACCCAACTTTTAGAATTAAAGAGGATTTGGAAACTGGTGAGACTATTATCTCTGGAATGGGCGAGCTTCATTTGGATATTATTGCAGACAGATTAAGAAGGGAATTTAAAGTTGAGGCAAATTACGGTAAACCCCAGGTGGCTTATAAAGAAACAATTAATGCTGAAGCCGAAGGAGAAGAAAAGTACGTCAGGCAGTCTGGAGGAAAGGGACAGTACGGACATGTCCTATTAAGAGTGAAGCCAAAAGAAAAGGGGGCAGGCTTTGAGTTTATTGACGCGATTAAAGGAGGAACTATTCCAAAAGAATTTATTGCTCCAGTTCAAAAGGGAGTTAAAGAAGCAATGGACAAAGGAGTTGTGGCAGGATATCCTATGGTTGATATTGAGGTAACGCTTTACGATGGAAGCTACCACGATGTTGACTCATCAGAATTTGCCTTTAAAATTGCAGGTTCAATGGCCTTCCAAAAAGCAGCTAAAGCAGCCAGGCCAGTTATTTTAGAGCCAATAATGAAAATAGAAGTGGTTTCTCCGCCAGATTTCTTTGGGCAAGTTATTTCTGATTTAAGCTCAAGACGAGGAAAAATAGAAGAAACCTCAGAGAGAATGGATATGAAGGTAATAGATGCTTTTGTGCCTTTATCTGAAATGTTTGGATATGTTACAGCCTTAAGATCTCTGACGGAAGGCAGAGCATCTTCTACAATGGAATTTAATAAGTATGAACAAGTGCCTGCTAACATTGCCCAGGAAATAATAGACGGCAAAAGAAAATAATCTTCGCTCGCCAAATAAAATTTTTTCTGCGTCTCGACCTCTCTACGGGGTACCCTCGCTTCTAAAAAATTTATTTGGCTCGCTCGAAAAATCGCAAAAAATAAGCGTTCTCCCAAAATAGGGTGGGCGCTTTTAGGTTGTGCTAAATTTAGATATTTAAAAACAGTGGTTTTTTTGCCACGTGGCAAAAAAGTGTATATAATAAAAATATGAGGCAAGTTTTAGAGGAGATTTTATGGCGTATTTACTATGCGAGCGGAGAAGGGGTAGGAGGAAGGCATGACGCCAGATTTTTTATTTTAAATGAAATACTAAAAGACATTCATGAATATAGTGGGTCACAGCTGAAGTCAGCAGTAGCTGATCTCAAAAGGGATGGTTTGATAAAAAAGAAAAAGGATTATGAGGGTTCGGTTTTGGTTTCTTTAAATGAAAAGGGCGTTTTGCGAGCAATCAATTATAAATTTAGGCGACTTAGTCATAAAAAGGAAAAATGGGATGGAAAATGGAGGATGGTTGCTTTTGATATACCCAGAGAGTTTCAAAAAGGAAGAAAAGCGCTCGTTTATAGGTTAAAAACGGCTGGTTTCTACGAAATGCAGGAAAGCATATTTTTATACCCTTATGATTGCAAAATGGAAATAGATATTTTATTGGAATTATTTAAGATTAAAAAATATGTGCGTTTTGGCTTATTGGATTATATTGATAATGAGGAGGGAATTAAATTAAGATATAAGTTGTAAGGTTTAAATAATTAAATAGTGACTTTTTTGCCACGTGGCAAAAAAGTATATAAAAAAAGAGCCCCGTAATCTACAGGGCAAGCGTCTGTCCTATCTGGGCAGGCGCTTTTGTGTTGAGTTTTATGGCTCAGATGCTGTTGAGCCGTTGGGATTACATGCCAGTTTCGCATCCTGCGGAGTTGTCGCTCGGGGGTTTGGGGATATCCCTTTTGACTAAAAAATTATCGATCAATTCCCCTAATTCAAACTCAAATTTTCGTTGATTCTTAGCTTCGACGCAGCACCCGCCCACATCGAACCCATCGTCGTCTATAACGTTGGCAACAAGGATCGGGCTCGGTCCTTGTTCTATCTTAATTTCAATTTTCACTAACGGGCCTCCTTATGTTTGTTTCAGGGGGACTGGAGGGACCCACTCCTCCGACTTTATCGAGAATGGTGACAGCTGGATTCTCGGGTCCGTCGCTACTGGGAATTCTCTGCTCCCAACGGAAGGTTGCAGAATCTTTTCGATTCGTTATCTGTACGAGGACCCAGCCTTTCCCGAGCTCATTCGTGATATGTAGGAGCACCCTCTCCAAAGCGCCATCTCCCTTTGTCTCACGGGTTGTTTCGCGGTAAGCCATGTCTAGCCCTTTTTGAAAAGGTTGTGGATGTTTTATCTGCGTGAATCTGGGATGTCAGTGTCTAGGGTAGGTCGGTCTTTCTACGTCTGAAATATGCCCGACGGCAACGCGGAAGAGAAACGACCGCTACTAGTTTCGAATCTCTTGCGGTTTTAAGCCTAATATTTTCTCTTTCGTTTGATGCGTTTCCGGTAAGATCCAGAACAAGGGTGTCCCATTCCTTGGTGGGTTGAATAGTTTCTTCGGGAACCTCGCGTTCCAGAAGAAATTCACCTGCGTTTTCAAGAGGGATGGGGACAATTCTCCAGCCTTGTTTTCCTAGCTGGTTGACCTCATTGAAAAATTCATTAAGATTTTTGAAGCGCGCAAGCTTTGAACACACGGTTCTGTATTCCCATTTTTTCACGGCATTTCTCCTATTTAATCGGGTTGAGTTGTCAAATACGTCTGGTTGCAGTATAATAGAATTACCCGAAAAGTCAATGTTTGCATAAGATTTATTATTGCTGTAAAATAGCTATTGACTTATAAAAAATAATATAATAAGATAAGAGTTGTTAAGCCGACCAAGCAAAATTGGCCGGTAATTATAAAATTAAAATATAAATTAAATAAAACAACGAGAGGACTCTAGCGTAATTTTAGACCCAATGTATATATCTTAGATGTCTAAAATTACGAAGTGATTTTTCTCGCCTTGCTCGCAAAATCATGGCAACAGAGAAATTTGAGAGGTCTAAACCTCACGTAAACGTTGGTACCATTGGACACGTAGACCATGGAAAAACCACATTATCAGCTGCAATTATGAAAGTTTCAAAATTGCGCGGTTTTAAATGTTCAGAAAAAGATGTAAGCCAAATTGACGCATCTCCTGAAGAAAAAGCAAGAGGGGTGACGATTTCTATTACTCACTTGGAATACGAAACAGATAAAAGACATTATGCTTTGATTGACTGCCCGGGACACGCTGACTATATTAAAAACATGATTACGGGAGCCGCTCAAATGGATGGTGGAATACTTTTGGTTTCTGCTCCAGACGGTCCTATGCCTCAAACAAAAGAGCACATTCTTTTGGCTAGACAAGTGGGATTGCCATCATTGGTCGTATTTATGAACAAATGCGACATGGTTGATGACCCTGAAATCCTAGACTTGGTAGAATCTGAAATTAGAGAGCTTTTAAAGAAAAATAAATATCCAGGAGACGAAATTCCTATTATAAGAGGTTCTGCATTAAAGGCATTGGACGCAACATCTGTTGATGATGCAGCTGCCAAACCAATTGTTGAATTATTGGATGCAGTGGATAATTATGTCCCAGAACCAGTTAGAGAATTAGAAAAACCTTTTGCTATGGCCATTGAAGATGTTTTCTCTATTGAAGGAAGAGGAACAGTTGCCACGGGTAGAATAGAAAGAGGAGTCATTAAACAAAACGATGAAGTAGAAATAGTGGGAATTAGGCCAACTCAGAAAACAGTTATTGTTTCTGTTGAGATGTTCCAAAAGTCATTGGACCAAGGACAAGCCGGAGACAACGTTGGTCTTTTATTAAGAGGATTGAAAAAAGAAGACATTGAAAGGGGACAGGTTATCTGCAAACCTGGATCAATTACTCCTCATACAGAGTTTGAAGGCGAAATTTATGTTTTGGCCAAAGAAGAAGGCGGTAGACATACACCATTTTTTACAGGTTACAAACCTCAGCTTTACATTAGAACATCTGATATTACAGGAGAAGTAACATTACCCGAAGGTACAGAAATGGTAATGCCTGGCGACACAGCAAGCTTAAAGGTTAAGTTAATTGTGCCAATTGCTTTGGAAGAAAAAGGAAATTTCGCCATCAGGGAAGGTGGAAGAACAGTGGGCGCTGGAGTTGTAACCAAAATTATCAAGTAATTACTGTAATGCCTGTAAAGAAAGAAACTACAACAAAAAAAAGGATTGTTAAAAAAGTGGAAAAACCTGTAGAAGTTCCTGCAATTGGTTTAAAACTTCGTATAAAATTGAAAGCATACGACCACAAAATCATTGACAATTCTGCTCGCCAAATAATTGACATTGCCAACCGCTATGGAGTCGAAGTTGTCGGCCCCATACCATTGCCAACAGAAATTTTGAAATACACTGTAAACCGTTCAAGTTTTATACATAAGAACGCAAGAGAGCAGTTTGAAATGAGAGTACATAAAAGAATGATTGATATCTTAAATCCAAACCAAGATATTATAGAAGCGCTGAGAGATCTAAATTTGCCTTCTGGAGTTGACATTACGATAAAAATTTAGTAAGCTATTTAATTAGGTTAAAATCTAGTTTAAAGGAGCGATAGTTAACTTTTCTATGAATATTTCTTAGTCGAAAATTTATAGGATAACAACATTGCCGAGAAGTCGGGCAATAGCCCGATTTTTTGTTAAGAAAGAGAAAATATATGAAATTCGTCTTAGGGAAAAAAATTGGAATGTCTCAGATGTTTGATAAAGATGGTAAAATAGTACCAGTTACTTTGGTCTCCGCCGGACCTTGCTATATCTTGCAAAAAAAGAATAAAGAAAAGGACGGATATGAAGCCCTGCAATTTGGTTTTGAAAAAATAGAGAAAAAAAGCAAAATTGGGAAGTCCATGAAGGGCAAGGAATACAAATATATAAAAGAACAGAAAATTCAGGGTGAAGACGCTTTGAAGGTGGGAGACGAAATAAATGTGTCAATTTTTCAGGAGGGCGATAAGGTAAAAGTTTCCGGAATGTCTAAGGGAAAAGGTTTTCAAGGAGGAGTAAAAAGGCATGGATTTTCTGGTAGAAATGCCACGCATGGCGTAAAGCATGAACACAGAACATTGGGTTCTACTGGCAGAAGATACCCTCAACACGTCATAAAGGGGCAGAAAATGCCCGGCAGGATGGGGTTTGAGAGAGTATCTGTAACTAATCTTAAAATTGTAAAAGTTGATACAGAAAACAATTTATTAGCAGTAAAAGGAGCTGTACCCGGAAGAAACGGGATATTGCTTGAAATTAAAGGTTAAAATGAAAGTTGATTTATACAACCAGCAAGGAGAAAAATCCGGAAGCGCAGTTTTGCCCAAAGAAATTTTTGAAGTAAAATTCAACGCAGATTTGGTTCACCAAGTTGCAGTTTCTTTGATGGCTAATAAGAGACAAGTTTCAGCTCATACCAAAAATAGAAGCGAAGTTAGAGGAGGAGGCAAAAAACCATGGAAGCAAAAAGGAACAGGAAGGGCTAGACATGGGTCAAATAGGTCTCCTATTTGGAAGGGAGGAGGCATAACATTTGGCCCAAGGAATGATACCATTTATGCTAGAGAAATTCCTAAAAAAATGAGAAGAAAGGCTTTATTGATGGTACTGTCGCAAAAAGCAAAAGACAGCCAGCTTGTTGTCATGGATAAAATTGAGTCAAAGATTGGAAAAACAAAAGAAATGGCTAAATCATTGGAAAAATTGCCTTGCTACAAGCACACAACTTTAATAGCATTGCCTAAATATGACAAAAAAATATTTTTAGCGACCAGAAACATTAAGAAAACATCAATTGACGATGCAAGGAATTTAAATGTTTTAGATTTGCTAAATTCCAAATATTTACTTATTACAAAAGAAACGATAAAAACAATAGAAAAAACATTCACAAAATAATTCATGGCATTATTAGACTTTTTAAAAAGAAAAAAGGAAACAGAAAGATCAAAACAACCGGCGAAAAAATCCGATAAGGGTTTAGTTAAAAAGGAAGCAGAAAAAAAGCCGGTAAAAAAAGCTGAGCCTACCCCTGCCAAGCCTGCGGTAAAGAAAGGCAAATTTAGTTACGATGCCATAAAGGAACCACATATATCTGAAAAAGCAACTTATTTGGCCGAAAGAAACCAGTACACATTTAAGGTTTCTCCTAACTATAATAAAAATGAGATAAAAAAGGCTGTGGAAGGTATCTACGGAGTAAGTGTTTTATCTGTAAATTTAATAAAAATTCCGGCTAAGAAAAGAAGATTGGGCAAAACTCAGGGTTTTAAAAAGAGTTTGACCAAAGCAGTAGTGAAAATCAAAGAAGGACAAAAAATAGAGATTTTATAATATGAAGATTTATAAACCAACAACACAAGGCAGAAGAGGAATGACAGGGATAGACTTTTCCCAGCTTGCGAAGAAAAAACCGCAAAAGTCGCTTTTAAAATACGTAAAAAGAAACGTGGGCAGGTCAAATTCTTCAGGAAGAATTACAGTAAGACACAAAGGTGGCGGAGTTAAAAAACGCTACAGAATTATTGAATTTTATCAAACAAGAATGGATTCTCCGGCCAAGGTGATTGCTTTAGAATATGATCCGAATAGAACAGCGTTTATAGCCTTAATAGAATACAAAGGAGGAGAAAAACAATATATTATAGCTCCTCAGGATTTAAAAGCCGGGCAGGAAGTTATTTTTTCTGAATCAGCACCTTTGACTCCAGGAAACAGGACAAAATTAAAAAACATTCCCGTTGGAACAAGTATTTATAATATTGAACTAGACCCAGGCCAAGGTGGAAAAGCCGTAAGATCAGCTGGAAATTCGGCGCAAGTTTTGGCTCAAGACGGAAAACACACAAACCTTAAAATGCCATCCACTGAAATAAGGAGATTTAACAGCGAGTGTTTTGCTACAATAGGTATGGTTTCAAATCCTGAAAACAGATTTTATACAGCTGGAAAAGCTGGGAAATCCAGACTAAAAGGAAAAAGGCCTCATGTCAGAGGAACTGTAATGAACCCGGTTGACCATCCGCACGGAGGAGGTGAAGGCAGACAACCAATTGGATTAAAGCATCCAAAAACTCCCTGGGGAAAGCCAGCTTTGGGAGTAAAGACAAGAAAAAAGAAAAAATGGTCAAATAAACTAATTGTTCAAAGACGAAAAAAATAAAACATGAGCAGAAGTTTAAAAAAAGGTCCCTATATTGATGAGAGATTGCTTAGTAAGGTTTTAGGTCTTAAAAAAGACGAAAAAAAGATTATTAAAACCTGGGCAAGGCACTCTACGGTTTCTCCTGAAATGGTAGGTTATACTTTTGGAGTTCATAATGGAAAGGAATTTGTGCCAGTTTATATTTCAGAAGATATGGTGGGCCACAAGCTTGGTGAGTTTGCAGCAACTACAAAATTTGCAAGGCATGGTGGAAAGATACAAAAGGGCCTTGAAGTCGCAGCCGAGCAAAAAGAAGCGGCAAAAGTGGAAAGCCCCGCTGCCAAAAAATAATACAAACAAAAAGCATGGAAGTTAAAGCAAAATTAAGCAATTTACGAACAGCTCCCAAAAAAGTCAGAAAAGTGGCTGATTTGGTGAGAGGCAAGAGGGCGCAGGAAGCTGCAACTATACTTTCTTTTACTGTAAATCAGTCTGCCAGGCCTGTGCTGAAACTTTTGAATTCTGCAGTGGCTTCCGCAAAAAAAGAATTTCATTTAGACGAGGCAAACTTGTTTGTTTTAAAAATTACAGTTGATGAAGGTCCTAAGCTGAAGAGATGGCACCCAATGTCCAGAGGCAGGGCCTATCCTATCATAAAAAGAACATCTCATATTGCATTAACTTTAGGTGAGATAAAACCTGTTGTGAAAAAAGAAAAACCGAAGGCGACTACGAGTAAAACAACTAAAATAAAAAGAAAAATAGTTAAAAAATAGACATGTCCCATAAAGTCCATCCAAAATCATTTAGAATAAAGGGAACAGAAGATTGGAATATCCGTGGTTTTTACGGTAAAAAAATGCCTCAATATTTAGAGGAAGACTTTTTAACAAAAGACTTTTTAAGAAATAAATTGGCAGAAGCTTCTGTGGCTAATATTGAGATAGAACATTCGGCTAATAAAATAAATATAATTATTGAAACTGCCAGACCAGGCTTGATTATAGGTAGGGGAGGTGAAGGCGTGGAAACCTTAAAAAACGAAGTACAGAAGAAAATTCAGGCAAAAATAAAAGAAAGCTCTAAAAGAGAAATTAAAATAGAAATTAGAGAAATTAAAAATCCTTGGATTTCAGCGGCTTTGGTCGCTCAGATGGCTGCCCAGCAAATTGAGAAAAGGATGCCTTTTAGACAGGTTTTAAAGAAAACAATAGAAAGAGTTATAACTAACAAAGAAGTAAAAGGAATAAGAATGGAAGTCTCCGGAAGATTAAACGGAGTTGAAATAGCCAGACGCGAATGGCTTTCCCAGGGGAGAATGCCCAGAAATACCATAAGAGCTGACATTGATTACGCCCAAGACGAAGCGCACTGTACCTACGGAAAAGTTGGAATAAAAGTTTGGATTTATAAAGGAGAAAAATTTGAATAATATAGTACTATGAGCATATTAATGCCAAAAAAAGTTAAACACAGAAAGTGGCACAAAGGCAAAGGAAGAGCCCGCGGGTCAGCCGATTCAAGAGCAACAGAGGTTAACTTTGGAAGCTTTGGATTAAAAGCATTGGAACCAAAATGGATAACCGCCAGACAACTGGAGGCTGCAAGACGCTACATAATAAGATATTTGAAGAAAGGCGGAAAGCTGTGGATAAGAATTTTTCCGGATAAACCAGTTACTTTTAAAGGTTCTGAAGTAGGAATGGGTGGAGGAAAAGGGGGAGTTGACCATTATGTTTATCCTATAAAGCCGGGAAGAATTATTTTTGAATTGGATGGACTTCGTGAGGATATTTCCAAGGAAGCGCTGGAAGGAGCAGGCAGTAAGTTGCCAATTAAGACAAAATTTGTTAAAAAGGATTCTATCTAGTATGAAAACTGAAGAATTAAGAAAAAAAGATAAAAAAGAATTGGAAAGAACAGTTCAGGATATTAGAAAAAAACTAAGCGATCTTAGGTTTAAGTTTTCTTCCAATAAATTAAAAAACGTAAAAGAAATTAGCACTTTAAAGAAAGAGATAGCGAGGATATTAACTGTGATAAAAAAACAAAAATAATATGGCAAGTAAAAAATTACAAGGAATTGTGGTTTCAGATAAGATGCAAAAGACTGTTGTAGTGCAGGTTGAAAGAATAAAAGAGCATCCAAAATACAAGAGAAGATTTAAGAGCCACAAAAAATATAAAGCCCACGACGAAAACCAAGAATATCATATTGGAGATAAGGTTGTAATAGAGGAAATAAAGCCAATGTCAAAAGATAAAACCTGGAAAGTAACAGGCAAAATTTAATCAAGAAATTTTATGATTCAGCCAAGATCAATGCTAAAAGTGGCGGACAATTCTGGAGCAAAAATTATACAAGTTATTAATGTGCCAGGAGGAACAAGAAGAAGATATGCTCAATTGGGAGATATTGTTGTCGCTGCGGTCAAAAAAGCAGAACCCAGAAAACTGGTTAAGAAACATGATAAAGTAAAGGCCGTAATCGTAAGACAGAGAAAAGAATTTAGAAGGATTGATGGATCTTATATTAGATTTGATGATAATGCGGCTGTAATTTTGGGCGATGGGAAAATACCCAAAGGAAGCAGAATTTTGGGTCCTGTAGCCAGAGAATTAAGAGAAAAGGGTTTTGATAAAATTGCCGGAATGGCATCGGAGTTATTATAAAAAATATGAAAGTAAAAAAAGGAGATACAGTTTTAATAATAGCAGGCAAAGACAAGGGGAGAACAGGAAAGATAATAAGGTCATTTCCAAAAGATTTGAAGATTTTAGTTGAAGGAATTAATTTGAAAAAAAAGCACGTAAGGCCCAAAAAGGAAGGCGAAAAAGGACAAGTGGTTGAAATCCCGGGTGCTTTAGAAACTTCTAATGTAAAAATAGTTTGCCCGAAATGTGGAAAAGCTTCCAGAGTGGGATATAAGCTGGAAAAAGACAGGAAGTTTAGGATTTGTAAAAAATGTAAACAAGAAATTTAAAGAAATGCCAAGTTTAAAAGAAAAATATATTAAAGAAGCTGTTCCCGAGATGATAAAAACCCTCGGTTCAAAGAATAGTATGGCAGTCCCCTCTATAAGGAAGGTTGTTTTGAATAGCTCTTTTGGAAAATTAGTGGTCGGAAAGACGGGCGGAGAAAGAGAAAAAATACAGAATCTTATAGTTCAGGACCTATCTTTGATTGCAGGTCAGAAAGCCAATTTGGTAAAATCAAAAAAATCAATTGCAGGATTTAAACTAAGAGAGGGTTTGGAAATTGGAGCAGTTGTTACTTTGAGAAAAAGCAGAATGTGGGATTTTTTGGAGAGATTGGTTTATCTTTCTTTGCCAAGATCCAGAGACTTTAAAGGCCTTAATCTAAAATCAATTGATAAAAAAGGAAATTTATCAATTGGATTTAAAGAACACATTATGTTCCCAGAAATTTTTACTGAAAAAGAAAAGACAATTTTTGGCCTTGAGGTCACGGTTGTTGTAAAAGCAAAAAACAAAGAAGAAGGCCTTGCGTTGTATAAATTATTAGGGTTTCCGATGAAGGAAAAATAAAAAATAAATAAGATGGCTAAAGTATCACAAGAAGCAAAAGTTAAACAAAAACCAAAGTTTTCCAGCCGAAAGGTTAACAGGTGTTTTAAATGTGGCAGAAGACATGGATATATGAGAAAATTTGGCCTTTGCAGAATTTGTTTTAGAGAACTGGCAAATAAAGGTGAAATACCAGGTATTAAAAAATCAAGTTGGTAAAAAATATGACAGACCCAATAACAGATATGTTAAATCAAATAAGGAGCGCTCAAGCCGTTGGTAAAACAGAGGTTTTAGTTCCTTTGTCAAAGATAAAAAATGAAATTGCAATGATTTTGTCTAGTGCTGGCTTTGTAGGAGAAGTAAAGAAGTCAGTAAAAGCAGGTGAGAAAGCCTTAAAAATTACTTTAAAATATGACAACGAAGTACCTGCAATTGCAGGATCAAAGAGAATTTCAAAACCCGGACAGAGAATTTATGAATCTTTCCAAGAAATTAAAAAAGTTCACGGAGGATTTGGTATTTCAATAATTTCAACATCAAAAGGTTTAATGACAAACAAAGAAGCAAAAAAACAAAAAATTGGCGGAGAAATAATTTGCCAAGTTTGGTAATAAAAAAATATGTCAAGAATAGGAAAAAAACCAATTGAAATTCCAGAAGGGGTAAAAATAGAAATCTCAGAGAAAGAGATTAAAGTTTTAGGTCCAAAAGGAGAATTAAAGCAAATCATACATCCTGAAATTAAAATTGAACAAAAGGATGGTAAAATTTTTGTTAGCCCCAAAACAGTATTGTCAAAAAGGGGCAGGGGATTATGGGGTTTGTATGCGGCGCTTGTTTTAAATATGATTGAAGGATGTAGCAAGGGTTTTGAAAAGAAATTGGAAATTGAAGGGGTTGGGTTTAAGGCAATCGTAGAGGGTGATACGCTGGTTTTGAATCTTGGATTTTCAAATCCGGTTAAAATTAAAAAAATTGAAGGAGTTAATTTTGCAGTCGAAAAAAACGTTGTTATTGTTTCGGGGATTAACAAAGAAAGAGTGGGGCATATGGCAGCCTTGATTAGAAAGCAGAAAAAAGCTGAGCCTTATAAGGGTAAAGGAATAAAATACCAAGGAGAGAAAATTAGAAGAAAAGAAGGTAAAAAAGTAGTAGCATCTAAATAAAAATATGTCAGCAAAACAGGAAAAAAGAATAAGAAGGCATAAGAAAATAAGGCAAACCATAAATGGTACAGCCAAAAGGCCAAGATTGTGTGTTTTTAGGTCAAACGCTCATATTTATGCCCAGTTGATAGATGATGATAGTGCCAAGGTTTTGGCCCAGGTTTCAGATACTGATTTAAAATTAAAAAAAGGAGAAAAAAAATCAGACGCGGCAAAAGAAGTGGGAAAATTAATTGCCAAAAAAGCAAAAGAAAGCAAAGTCGAAGAGGTTGTTTTTGACAGAGGAGGAATTGTTTTTCACGGCAGAATAAAAGCTTTGGCTGATGGAGCCAGAGAAGGTGGACTAAAATTTTAATCACAATATGGCAGAAGAAATAAAAAAAGAAGCGCCCGCGTCAGCAGGCAACACAAGAGATAAAAATGCTTTTCCAGCAAGACCTGGTGGTTTTAGGCCTGCCTCGCATCAAGGCGGGCAAATGAGAAGACCTGGGTTTGGTAGAGCCGGAGTGGGAAGAGATAAGCCGAGAGACGAATTCCAAACAAAGCTCTTGGATTTGGCCAGAGTTACTAGGGTTACCGGAGGAGGAAAAAGAATGAGTTTTCGTGCGGTGGTGGTGGCTGGGGATAAAAAAGGCAAAGTTGGAATTGGTGTGGATAAGGGCAGGGATGTTTCTCAAGCAATTGAAAAAGCAACCAGAATTGCTAAAAAGAACTTGGTTAATGTTATAATTGTAGATGGAACCATTCCTCACGAAGTTGAAGCGAAATCAGGACCCGCAAGGATTTTATTAAAGCCCCAAAAAAAAGGAAGAGGACTGGTAGCCGGAGGAGCGGTGAGGACTATTTGTGATTTGGCTGGAGTAAAAAATATCTCTTCTAAAATACTTTCAGGTTCAAAAAACAAACTGAATAATGCTCGGGCTACAATGGAAGCATTAAAGAAACTAAAAGTAAGAAGCTAATATGCAGATACACGAATTACAACCAAAACATAAAGCAAAAGCCAAAAAACGTGTTGGCAGGGGAGGCAAAAAAGGAACTTATTCCGGAAAGGGGATGAAAGGACAAAAATCCAGAGCAGGAAGAAAAATGGTTCCGATGATAAGGGAATTGATTAAAAAATACCCAAAATTAAGAGGGTATCGTGCGATTAGATTGCAGAAATATTCAGTTGTAGTGAACCTTGATACATTAGAAAAAACATCCAAAGATGGCGACGTGATAAGCGCCGACAATTTGATAAAAAACGGGATTGTGCGTATGATAAAAGGTAAGAAACCAGAAATTAAAATATTGGGTAATGGAAAATTGACTAAAAAACTGACTGTTGAAAACTGCAAAGTTTCTGAATCTGCAAAAAAGGCAATTGAAAAAGCCGGAGGAACTATTAAGTAAAGGAGGCATAAATTTACATGTGGTACGATAAAATATTATTTCTTTTCAAAAATAAAGATTTACGGAAAAAGTTTTTGTTTGTACTTTTTCTTTTTGTGGTTTTTCGAGTAGCAGCTAATATACCTATTCCAGGAATAGGCGCTGAAAATTTGAGAAAGTTTTTTGACCAAAATCAAGTTTTTGGTCTTTTGAATTTGTTTACAGGAGGAGCGCTTAGTAACTTTTCCGTTGTTTTGCTTGGCTTGGGTCCTTACATTACGTCTACCATTATTTTACAGTTGCTCACAATGATTTTCCCTGTTTTAGAAAAGCTTTACAAGGAAGAGGGGGAGTCAGGAAAGCAGAAGTTTAATCAATATGCCAGGCTTCTTGCCATCCCATTGGCCGCTTTTGAAGGATATGGGCTTTTAACAGTTTTTGTAAAACAGGGAGTTATCTCAGAATTTTCATTTCCGGTTTTAATTTCAGCCATACTAACAATCACAGCCGGGGCAATGTTTTTGATGTGGATAGGAGAAATTATTTCAGAGCAGGGTATGGGAAATGGTATTTCTTTGCTTATTTTTGCTGGAATAGTAGCCCGTGCTCCAATAAGTATTTTTCAAACTTTTGTTGTTTTTGATGCTTCAAAAATTCCTTCTTACATTATATTTATTGTCCTTTCACTTATTATAATCGCCGGAGTGGTGGTAATTACCGAGGCCCGTAGGAATATACCGGTTTCTTATGCAAAAAGAGTTAGGGGAATGAAGATGTATGGAGGAGTCTCAACTTATCTACCGTTAAGTGTTAACCCTGCTGGAGTTATTCCAATCATTTTTGCTTTGTCAATTCTTTTGTTTCCAGGAATGGTAGCTAGTTTTTTGGGAGGCTATCCAGGCCTTGTGGGAAGTATAGCCACAGGCGCTGGAGAGCTTTTTAACAACGCTTGGGTACACGGAATTTTATACTTTTTACTTGTTATTCTTTTTACTTATTTTTACACTGCAGTTACGTTTGACCCCAAAACAATTGCCGAAAATCTACAAAAAATGGGTGGGTTTGTTCCGGGCGTAAGGCCGGGTAAGCCTACAGCAGAATTTATAAAGCACATATTAAATAGAGTGCTTTTTACAGGCGCAATATTTTTGGGATTGATAGCTGTTTTGCCGTCTATTGTGGCAGGAGCCACTGGCGTTACGGGCTTTACATTTTTAGTGGGAGGAACTTCGCTCTTAATTATTGTTAGCGTAGTTTTAGATACAGTAAGGCAAATTAATGCTCAGCTCCAAATGAGGGAGTACGAAACTTTTTAAATTATTTTATTAAATGAGTAAACAGGTTGTAATAATATTTGGGCCTCCTGGAGCGGGAAAAGGAACCCAGGCAAATCTTTTGGCTGATAAAATTGGTCTTTATCATTTTGAGTCTAGTAAAGTTTTAGAGGCGTGCTTTAAAAAAGAAGATCCTAAGAAAACCTACAAAATAGAGGGGCAAACATATACTATAGAAGGTGAAATTAAAAGATGGCAAACAGGCCTCTTGATCAGTCCTCCTTTTGTTGTAAATTTATTTTCAGATAAGATAAAAGACCTGGCAAAGGAAGACAAATCTCTTGTATTTTCTGGGTCTCCCAGAACTGTTTACGAAGCAGAAAAAGTGACTCCTTTGATTGTGGAGCTTTTTGGGAAGGAAAATATAAAGATTTTTCTTTTGGAAATATCTGCTAAAACAACAATTTTTAGAAACTCTAATAGGAAAATTTGTGAGCTGATGCGCCATTCAATTTTATTTAATAAAGAAACAGAAAAACTGACACTATGTCCGCTGGATGGTTCTAAGTTAATAAAAAGAAAAGACTTGGATGACCCTAAGGTAATAGAAAAGCGTTTAAACGTTTTTAGGGATGAAACCTTCCCTATTTTTGAAATTATTGAAAAACAGGGTCTAAAAATAAATAAAATAAATGGAGAACAAAATGTGGCAGATGTTTTTAATGACATTTTGAAAATCGTGCAATGATAACCCTAAAAACCAAGGAGGAAATCCAAATAATGAAGGAGGGGGCAAAAATCCTCGCGCAAGTTTTTAAGGAAGTTGAGAAAAAAGTTAAGCCAGGTGCTACAACTTTAGAATTAGATAGAGCTGCGGAAGCTCTTATTTTGTTTCATGGGGCAAAACCTGCTTTTAAAGGATACGATGGATTTGCCTATTCATTGTGCGCGTCTGTAAATGAAAATGTTGTGCATGGGCTTCCTTCGGGGTATATTTTAAAGGAAGGAGATGTTATTGGCTTAGATCTTGGGGTTTTGTACAAAGGCTATTATTCTGATATGGCGATAACGGTTCCTGTTGGTAAAGTCCCTTTTGAGGTAAAAAGGTTATTAGATGTAGCTAAAAAATCTTTAAGGTTGGGTATCAAAAAATCGAAACCAGGCAATACAGTGGGTGATATAGGAAATACTATACAAAGATTTGTTGAAGATCAAAAATTTGGAGTGGTGAGAGATTTATGCGGGCATGGAATTGGTAAAAATCTCCACGAAGATCCTAAAATTCCTAATTTTGGAAAAAGAAAAAGCGGAGAAAAGCTAAAAGAAGGAATGGTGATTTGTATAGAGCCAATGGTGACAATGGGGGATTATAATTTGAAGAAATCAAAAGATGGTTATGGGTTTTCTACAAAAGATAACTCATTTGCGGCCCATTTTGAGCATACAATTTTAATAACAGAAAAAGAGGCCATAGTATTAACCAAGATTTAAAAACAACGGTATTCCCGTTGTTTTTAAATATATGATATAATTAAGTAATATTAAAAACTAAAAAAAGCCTTATGAAAAAACTAAAAAAAGCCTTTCATAAAATTAAAAAGTTTTTCCGGGGATTTACTATAATCGAGGTGATAGTAGCAGTCTCGGTAATTGGAGTGCTTGCCAGTATTCTTGTTGTTTCTGTTTCATCTTATATAAATAAGTCCAAGGATAGTAAAATTAAAGCAGAGATTTCTGAAATAATAGGTGGAGCAGGTATGTATTATGCAGAAAATTTTACTATTAATGGCTATGATATCCCCGGTTCTTTTGACCTTGCTTCATCGGGAAGTGATTATGTTTTTTCAACTAATGGCTCAGACGCTTATGTTGTTTATGCTAAATTATCAACTAGCGATAATTATTGGTGCGCCGATTCTACTGGAAACTCAGCAGAATTAGAAAGTTCTCCGGACGCTGGAGTATATACCTGTATCCCAGGAACTGGCGCGATTTTATGTATTGATTCTGATGAGGATAATTATGGAGCATGTCCTAACTGTCAAATTGCAAATGGATGCGTGAGTGATGGAGATGATTGTGACGATACAAACCCCGCAATAAATCCAGGGGCTGTTGAAATATGTGGAAATTATATTGATGACGATTGTGTTGGGGGCGACGAAGAGTGTGTTTCTCTATGTTTTGATCAGGGAGACGGATTTTTAGAAGGTGATGGGAGCAGTGGTGACCCTTGGCAAGTTTGTGATTGTAATATGCTTCAGTCAATTGGAAGTCATTTGGCAGGTAATTTTATGTTAGTTGATAATATTGATTGTTCAGAAACATCAACATGGAATTCAGGTGCAGGTTGGCAACCTATTGGAAATAGTATGATGCCGTTTACAGGAAACTTCAACGGACAAGGATATACAATAACTGGATTAATAATCAATCGACCTTATTCAAATGAAGTCGGATTATTTGGACAAATTGGAACAATGACTTCTATCAATAATCTTAAAATAACTTCTGCAACAATTAATGGAAGTAGTAGAGTAGGAATTTTAGCAGGAAATAATTTTGGTTCAATTAATAAAGTTTATACTTCAGGTTCAGTCACAACAAGCAATTATTATACAGGCGGTTTAGTTGGTTATAGTCAAGGAATGATTCAAAATTCATATTCAGATGCAAGTGTTACCTCTACCTCAGATGAGGCAGGAGGATTAATTGGTTGGACAGAGGGAATGGTAAGTATTTCAAATTCATATGCTACAGGAAATGTAAATGGTTATAGAAAAGTTGGAGGTTTAATTGGAGAAACCTCTGCAGGAACTTATATTACTAATTGCTATGCTACAGGAAGTGTTTCTGCAACAGAAATGCAAGCAGGAGGTTTAGTAGGATTAAATTATGGTTATGTAAGTAACTCTTTTAGTACAGGAAGTGTTTCTGCAAATTCTTATGAAGGAGGATTAATAGGATTTGCTACTGGGATGAGTGCAATAATTAGTGATTGTTATTGGAACAATCACTCAACAAATCCTGAAGTTTGTATTGGAGAGGAAAATTATATTGGAAATTCTGTTTGTAATCCAATTAATAACAATGAACCTTATTTTTATTCAAGTAGTAATCCTCCAATGAGTTCCTGGAACTTTAGCACAATCTGGCAGGAAAATTCTGGAACTTATCCTACTCTAAGATAATATTTATGCAACTGCGTAAGGAAGATTAAAATAATTTGGTGTATGAAGAGAATAAAGAATAAAAGTATACAATCAGCTAAAAAACGTTTTCACAAACTGAAGAAGTTTTTCCGCGGTTTTACCATAGTAGAGTTGATAGTGGTAATATCCATCATAGGCACATTAGCCAGCATTATTTTGGTTTCTGTGTCCTCATATATTGGCAAGTCCAAGGACAGCAGGATAAAAGCAGAGATCTCTGAAATATCAAAAGGAGCAGTAATGTACTATTCTAATAATTTCACATACGACGGCTACGAGGATACAATGTCTTCTTTTGATGCTGTACAACCAGGAAGTGAATATGAATTTGCCACAGACGATGCAACTGCCTATGTAGCTTACGCCAAACTAGCTACCGCTGACACTTATTGGTGTGTTGATTCTACTGGCAGTAAAATAGGATTGGAAAACCCTCCCGATGAAGGGGTCTATACCTGTACCTCGGGAAGTGGAGCTTCTTGTAGGCTAAAAACATTACCTTTTCCAATAAATCCAGTTAAATATTATACAGAGTTTGATAGCGTATTAGAAACTATGCAATCTGTTGTATTTACACCAAATTATACTTATCTTGCAGATATTGAGGTCGAAGATGACGGAAGCTATATAAAATGGACATTTGACATGGTGGGAGGTAAAATATTAATTGGTGGCGGGCACTGGTATTATGGTTTAAGTATATCATTTGATGGAGTAAACGAAGCGTTCTCAATTCATAATAATGATGGTATATATCCGGAATATCCATGGGGCACTCATCTTTACGAAAAATCAGGAGTAACTACTGAAGTATCAAAAATTAGTTGGATTATAGCAACTGGCGAAAGAGATGTTATTAGAGACGGAGAGGGAAACATATTAAATGGTGTATATGAAATTAGAGTTAATAGATGTTTATTAGGAGGAGTCGACCTTTATTGGGGTTTTTATGGCGGGGCTAATGGGTTTTATAATCCTAACAATGGAAATTCTCAATATCCTAATGGATTTATGACTTCAGGCCAATTTTATAAAACAACAACTGGGCATGTTAAAGACTATAGTTTGCTTATTGGACCTAGCTGTTGCGAATGTTCTAATTAGATTATTTTTTATTTAAATTGATTTATGATGAAGAAATTAATTGTAGCTAATTGGAAAATGAATCCTCAAACTTATAAAGAAGCCGAGGATTTGGTCAATAAAATTTTAAAAGGAGCAGAAAATTTTGTTGCTGAAGTTGTGTTGTGTCCGCCTTTTACTTGGCTTACTGATTTTTCCCATAAAAACAATTCACAGGTTCTATTTGGAGCGCAAAATGTTTATTTTGAAGAAAACGGTGCATTCACCGGTGAAGTTTCTCCGGAAATGCTAAGGGATTTAGGAGTGGAGTATGTTATTATTGGGCACTCAGAACGCAGAAAATATTTTGGCGAGACCGATGAAACTGTAAATAAAAAAATAAAAAAGTCATTGCGGGCAGGATTAAAAGTTATTTTTTGCATTGGAGAAACCGCAGAGGAAAGGGATGCGGGTAAAAAAAATGAAGTTTTGGAAAGACAAATAAAAAAAGGGTTAGATGACATTGATAATTTAGAAAATATAAACATAGCTTATGAGCCCATTTGGGCAATTGGCACTGGTAATAACTGCTCGGTAGAGGAAACAAAAGAATCAGTTGATTTTATAAGGGGGTTTGTAAAACCAGAAACCAGGATTTTATATGGTGGAAGCGTAAAAAGCAGTAATTCTGCAGATTACATGGAAAAAGCCGGGGCCAATGGATTGCTAGTTGGGGGAGCGTCTCTTGATCCAGAAGAATTTGTACGGATTATCCAGTCGGCTGAGTAGCAAACGTTCGCTCGCTCGCTACCAGAAATTAAAATTGACTTTTAGTCAGTTTTTTTGTTACATTGAGTTATGGATAGCAATATATTAAACAACGGACATTTTTTTAGCCCCAGTAAGGGCAATTTAGATTTACAGCAGGTAATAACGGAGATTTTTGGCTATATGCAGGAATCTCCTGAATATCAGTATGAAATTATTGTGGGGTGTGATTCGCCTTCATCTGACAAGCCGTTTTTTCCTATTGCAATTGTGGTTTTAAGGATGGGAGCAGGAGGAAGGTTTTTCTTAAAAAAAATGCAGTACGATGACAATTTTTTAAAGAAAATGTCGTTTTGGAAAAATAGAATTTTACAAGAAGTTTATTTGTCTTGCGAATTAGCTTTGGCTTTGCGTGAAACATTGGAAAAGGAAAATAAGCTTGGACTAAAATATGAATTTGAGTATATCCATGCAGATGTGGGGGAGAAAGGGAAAACCCGTGAAATGGTAAAGGAAGTAGTAGGCCTTATTAAAAGTACGGGCTTTGAACCTCGTATAAAACCTCTATCCTTTGCCGCCTCCAGTATTGCTGACCGATATACATGATAATTTGACATTAACCATTTAGAGAATATACTTAACTTAGTATGCTTGATGAAAACGATATTAAAAAATTAACAGAACTGATTGCTACAAAAACGGATTTCGATAAATTCCGGGAAGAATACCGTAAGGATTTTAGTGATCTTCAAAAATCAGTGGATGCATATGCTACGAAAGCAGATGAATTTTTTCAGGAGTTAGTTATGTTGTCTCATAAAGTTGACCGGCACGAAAAATGGCTACATCAAATAGCTGAAAAACTTGGTATAAAACTGGAGTATTAACTAAAATGGAGCAGGCCCTTTTAAAAGGGTTTTTTGTTACACATAACTATTGACAAGTATATATAATAGACGTATAATTAATAATAGGAAGTGGTCCAGTTCATTGGCGAGAAAGGAGATGCCATGAAACGAGCAGATGTGATTAAGAGGATACAAAGAATCCTCAAGGCTCATCATCGGGATTTGGTCAAGGCTTTGGGTGTTGGTATAACATTCGAGTTTGGAGTTGACCTTCTCCCAGGAGTGGATGTTGATACTATGGCGCAAATCACATCCGCGGAAAGTCTTGTATTGCAATCCGTTGAAGATGCTTTGGAGCGGATGCGTCGTGGGAGGTATGGCATCTGTGAAGGTTGCGGGCGAGAGATCAGCCTTGCCCGCTTACAGGCGATACCCCAGGCATCTCTCTGCATCAGTTGCCAGAAGGAAATAGAGCGTCGAGAGATGCTCGGAGCTGGCGTAGAGGCTGAATAGGCGGGACCTACTTCAGTTTCTCGTGGGAACATCATAAAGGGCTTCGTGGATAAAACCACGAAGCCCTCTTTTTTGTATTTTTTACTTGCTTTAGTTTAACACCTCAATCAGTGATTGAGGTGTTGGAAAAAGGGTGTTGCACTAGGGTATTTTATGTTGTAAAATGCAGTAATGGATTCTTCAGATTTGAGGACAAAGTATTTAAATTTCTTTGAGAAAAAGGGGCATAAAATTATTCCCAGTGCTTCTTTGATTCCAGAAAATGACCCAACGGTTTTATTTACAACAGCGGGAATGCACCCTCTAGTGCCTTTTTTGTTGGGTGAAAAGCATCCTCAAGGGAAAAGATTGACAAGCTGTCAAAAATGTATAAGAACTGGAGATATTGATGATGTTGGAGATGATACGCATAATACGTTTTTTGAAATGTTAGGAAACTGGTCTTTGGGCGACTACTGGAAGGAAGATGCTATAAAATGGAGTTTTGATTTTTTAACTAAGGAACTAAATATTCCCATGGACAGGTTAGCTGTTTCTTGTTTCGCTGGAGACAAAGACGCGCCGAAAGATGAAGAATCAGCAAAAATTTGGGAAGGTTTGGGTATTAAGAAGGAAAAGATTGTTTTTTTGCCAAAAGAAGATAATTGGTGGGGCCCTGCAGGACAAACAGGTCCTTGTGGTCCGGACACAGAAATGTTTTATTGGAAACTAAATGACAAGCCAGCTCCCGAAATTTTTGATGCCGAAGATAAAAATTGGGTTGAAATATGGAACGATGTTTTTATGCAGTATGTAAAGGATGAAAGTGGAAACTATATGGGGGCTGAACAAAAAAACGTTGACACTGGAATGGGCATGGAAAGAACTCTTGCTGTTTTAAATGGCAGAGAAAACATTTATGAAACAGACTTATTTCTACCTATAATAGAAAAGATTGCTGAGTTGTCTGGGAAAAAGTATGAAGATTATAAAAAAGAATTTAGGGTTATTGCAGATCATATAAAAGCTTCTGTATTTTTAGCTTCAGAGCAAATTATGCCTTCAAATGTGGAGCACGGATATATTTTACGAAGATTGTTGAGGCGAGCTATAAGATACGGCAAGGTTTTGGAAATGCCAAAAGATTTTCTGATTGATTTGATAAAAGTGGTTGCTGAAATTTATGGGGATGCCTACCCGGATATAAAGGAAAGCGAGGAGGGGGTCGGTTTTATTGTGCGCCAAGAAACAGAAAAATTTGAAGCCACCTTAGAAAAAGGATTAAAGGAGTTTGAAAAGTTGGATAATGTTTCTGGAAAAGATGCTTTTAATTTGTATCAAACTTATGGTTTTCCTATAGAAATTACGCAGGAATTAGCAAAAGAAAAGGGGATTAACGTGGATATAAAAGAGTTTGAGAAAGAACTGGAAAAACATCAGGAGCTGAGTCGGACGGCTTCAGCGGGGATGTTTAAGGGCGGGTTGGCAGATAATTCAGAGCAAACCACAAAACTTCATACAGCGGCTCATTTAATGTTGGCAGGATTAAGAAAGGTTTTGGGAGATGATGTTTTTCAAAAGGGAAGCAATATTACAGCAGAAAGATTGAGGTTTGACTTTACTCATAAAGAAAAAATGACCAGTGGACAAATAAAAGATGTGGAAAATTTTGTAAATGGTATAATAGAAAAAGACCTACTTGTTAGTTGTGAGGAAATGACTTTAGAAAAAGCCAAGGAGATGAATGCTATGGGGGTTTTTGAATCAAAATACGGAGAAAAGGTAAAAGTTTACACAGTGGGCGCGGGGGATAATATAGTGAGTCGTGAAATATGTGGAGGTCCGCATGTGAATAGGACAGGGGATATGGGACATTTTAAAATTATAAAAGAAGAAAGCTCGTCCGCCGGAGTACGGCGCATAAAAGCAATACTTGATTAATCTTTTTCGCTCGCCAAATAGTTTTTTCTGCGGGGAGAGCCTCTTTACGGGGCACCCTCTCCTCGAAAAAATCTATTTGGCTCGCTCAATACTATAATACTATGGCTAAAAAAGTTTACGATATTGTGCCACCAAAGCTGGCCAAAAAAATTGAAGAAGATGTAAAGGAATATTTAAGAGAGGAAAGAGAAAGTAGCCCTGTTAGGGAAAAAGGAACTCGAAAAAACCGTCGTACCGGAGAAAAACACTCTATCTGGTGGTCAATTTTATTTGTAGGAGCAGCTTGTTTGGTCGCGTTGGGAGCATTCTTGTTTTTTAAGCTTCCAAAAGCCGACATCGTAATTTGGCCTAAAGTGGAAACCTTAAGCTTTGAGCAGACCATAATAGTTGATACGTCAATTGATTTGCCTGATATTGGAGAAGGCGTTATTCCTGCCCAATATTTTGAAACCTCCAAAACAATGTCTGAAGATTTTCCTGCTTCGGGAAATGGTACAGATGAGGGTAGGGCTTCGGGTACTGTAACGGTTTATAATAAATATGACCCGCTATCCAGCGTTACCTTGAAAGACGGAACAAGATTTCTTTCTGATTCTGGAAAACTTTTTACTGCTGACCAAAAAATGGTAATTCCAGCTGGAAAAAAATCAGGAGGAAAAATTACCCCCGGATCTGTGCAAGTGAAGGTGACTGCAGTTGAAGGAGGTGACAGTTATAATATAGGCTCTTCAAATTTTTCTATTCCGGGGCTTAAAGGAACGGCATATTATTATAGTATTTACGCTGAATCTAATAGCACAATGACAGGAGGCTATGTTGGTGAAATTAAAAAAGTTACAGATGACGATATCCAGCAGGCAAAAGAATCTTTAATTAAAAGGATTACCGAGGAAGCCATAGCTGATCTTAAAAATCAAATTCCTGATGATTATGTTTTAGCGGAAAACGGGGTGTCTTCCGAAATTACAGATTCTGGAACGGAAACAAAGCCCGGAACAGTGGTTGATAAATTTAATTACAAAGCGACAATAAAATCCTCTGTGCTTGCCTTTAAAAAATCTATTATTGAAGAATTCGCAAAAAAATATATTATTTCCCAAACACCCGATGGAAAAATTCTTTTAGATAGCAGTTTTAACCTAAGTTATTCTGCCTCAAAAATTGATATTCCAGGCGGAAAAATGGTATTGGATTCTATTTTTTCCTCGGGAGTATATCAGTCCATAGATAAAAATTCTATGTCTTTGTCGTTAGTTGGAAAAAACGCAATCCAAATAAATAAAAGTGTAAGTAGCGCATTGGGAGATCAGCTTTCTAAAGTAGAAGTTAATTTTTGGCCGTTTTGGGTGTTTAGGGCTCCAAACAACCAAAAGGCTGTAAATGTCACTCTCAAATTTGAATAAGTCTTGACGGTTTGGGTTTAATTTGCTAATATGGCATTATATTATAAATGACATCGCAGGAAGAAAAAAATAGTCAAATTATAAAAAAAGAAGGAAGGGTTACGGAGGCTTTACCAAACGCCTTTTTTAGGATAGAGTTAGAAGACGGTAAGAAAATTTTAGGGTTTCTTTCCGGAAAGATGAGAATGCACAGAATTACTATTTTACCGGGTGATAAAGTTTTATTGGAAATGACTCCCTATGATGAAGGAAAAGGGAGAATTGTCTACAGGTTAAAATAATAATTAAAATATTTTAGACTAAATATTTTTTAGTTTTTTTATTTAAGAAATGAAAGTTAGGCCATCAATAAAAAAAATGTGTAAGGATTGCAAAATCATCAGAAGAGAAGGTAGGATTTACGTTATTTGCAAAAAAAATCCAAAACACAAACAAAGACAGGGTTAAAGCCCAACCATATTATGCCAAGAATAGCCGGTGTTAACATACCCGAAAATAAAAGAATAGTAATATCTTTAACCTATGTCTATGGAATAGGTAGGAGTTTGAGTAAAAAGATTTTAGACGAGATGAAAATAGACATAAACAAAAAAGCGTCTGATCTTACTCCCGAGGAGATAAACATCTTAAAAGATTTTATTGAAAAAAATCATAAAATAGAGGGTGATTTGAGAAGGCAGGTTATGATAAATGTTAAACGCCTAAAGGATATTGGAACCTGGAGAGGAATGAGACACAGTAAAGGTTTGCCTGTAAGAGGCCAACGAACCAAGACAAACAACAGGACCGTAAGGGGAAATGTTAGAAAAACAACGGGATCGGGTAAAAAAGGCGCACCTGCTCCTAAATAAAAACACTAAAAATAGAAAGTAAACAGATATGGGCAAAAAGCATATTATAACAGCAAATCAAGAAGAGCTTATGAAGGAGCAGGAAAAAGTTGAGCAAAAAGCTGGAAAAGAGGCTCAAGTAAAATCTTCTGTGGCTGGAATTAGAGAGGGAAAAATATACGTCTCCTCTTCTTATAATAATACAATGGTAACCCTTACTAGCTCGAGAGGACAAGTTTTAGCCTGGAAATCAGCGGGATCAGTGGGGTTTAAGGGTACAAAAAAAGCGACTTCGTTTGCAGCCTCAAAGGTTGCCGAAGCCATTGCTAATATTTGTAAAAAAATGGCTATTGAAAAAATTGAAATTTTAGTAAAAGGAATAGGAGCCGGTAGAGAGTCTGTTGTCAGGACTTTGGTGGCGCAAGGTATAAATGTCGTTTCAATTAGAGATGTAACCCCAATTCCTCATAACGGGTGTAGACCTAAAAAAACACGTAGAGTTTAATTTAAACAAAATGCAATACGATCAATGTAAAACTTGTAGACGGTTGGGACAGAAGCTCTTTTTAAAGGGTGATCGTTGTTTTTCAGCTAAATGCGCAATGATAAAAAGAGCTTATGCTCCTGGAATCCAAAAAAAGAAAAGAGGTGGAGCTCCCTCAGAATATAAGAAATCATTGGAAGAAAAGCAAACCTTAAAAAAATGGTATGGTCTTTCTGAAAGGCAATTTAAAAGATATGTGCAAGAGTCACTTTCAAAAATGGGCAAGGTTGATGATGTATCAGCTGAGCTTATAAGAAGGTTGGAGAAGAGGCTAGACAATGCCATTTTTAGGCTTGGTTTTGCAAAATCTAGAGCTCAAGCAAGACAACTTGTTTCACACGGTTATTTTTTAATAAACGGTAAGCCGGTTAATATTGCCTCCTATCAAGTAAAAAAAGACGACATTATTTCAATAAAAGAAAATAAAAAACAAAAAGGAGGTTTTAAGGAGCTCGCTTCTACAATAAAAAAACAGGAAATTCCTGTTTGGCTAAACCTAAATAAAGAAAAATTAGAGGCAAAAACAACAGGGGAACCAAACCTGGAGGAAGTAAAACCGCCCGCAGAAATTTCTTTAATATTTGAATTTTATTCACGTTAAAGTTTTTTAAAATTAAAAATTTAAAAAATATGATATCTCTTCCGCTACCTCCAAAAGTAATACAGAGAAAAAAGAATCAAGCATCTTTTGAAGTAGAAGGTCTGTACCCAGGCTACGGTGTTACTATCGGAAACGCCCTAAGAAGAGTTTTGCTTACATCCTTACAGGGAGCTGCTGTAACAGAAGTTAAAATCAAGGGAGCACCTCATGAATTTTCAACAATCCCCGGAGTTTTAGAAGATACAATAATGTTGATTTTAAGTATAAAGAATCTGCGTTTTAAGATTTTTGAGGGTGATTCTGCAACAATAGTATTAAAATCAAAAGGAGAGGGCGAGGTGAAAGGAGCTGATTTTAAGTGTCCTTCACAGGTAAAACTGGTGAACCCCGATTTGCACATAGCAACAATAACTGATAAAAAAACAGAGTTGGAGATTGAATTGCAAATTCAAAGAGGAATAGGATACGTATTAAAAGATCAATTAAAAACAAAAAAATCAGAAATAGGCTCCATGGTAATTGACGCTATTTTCACACCGATTAAAAATGTTAATTTTCAGGTTGAAAATATGCGAGTTGGAGATAGGACTGACTTTGACAAATTAAGCCTGGAAATTGAAACAGATGGCACAATCACTCCAGAAGAAGCCTTTTTTGAGGCGTGCGATATTTTAATAAAACATTTTAATATTATTTTTACTGGTAAACCAGGCGAGCCAGAGAAGAAAGCGGAAGCATCAATCTCCGCTGAAGTTTCCTCTGACAAGGATGTCACCAAAATTGCCGTTGAAGATTTGAAGCTCACGGGTAGAACGCTGAATGCTTTAGTAAACAATAGTATAAAAACAGTAGGCGGGATTGTAAAGAAATCAGAAAAGAGTTTGTCAGAATTAGAAGGTATGGGAGAAAAAGCAATGTCAGAGATAAAAAGGAAAATAAAAAAATTAGGTTTGGAAATAAAATCAGAAGAGGAATAAATTAAAAGCATGAGAAAGCTAAACAAAGGAAGAAATTTATCAATGAAAAAGGGCCCCAGAAAACAGCTTTTAAAATCATTAGCTAATAGTTTTTTCTTGCAGGAAAAAATTAAGACTACTGAAGCCAAGGCTAAAGAACTGAGGCCTATTGTAGAAAAAATGATTACTAGGGCAAAAATAATCAGTATTGCAAACCGTAGATTGCTGGCACAGGACTTGACCCCCAAAATGACAAAAAAGGTTTTTGAAGAGTTGGCTCCGCGCTATCAGGAGAGAAAAGGGGGGTACACAAGAATTATAAAACTTGGAGCGCGTAATTCAGATGGTGCTAAAATGGTAATTTTTGAGTTAATAAAATAGAATGAAAAATAAAGAGAATATTCAAAGAAAACTGATTACTGTAGACGCAGAAAATAAGCCTTTAGGCAGATTAGCTGTTGAGGTTGCTGTTTTACTAAGGGGAAAAAATAAGCCGAACTTTGTTCCTTATAAGGATATGGGAGACACGGTTATCGTGAAAAATATTGGTAAAATGAAGTTTACAGGCAACAAGCTGGAAAATAAAAATTATTTTCATTTTACAGGATATTTGGGAAATATGAAAAAAGCATCTTTAAAAGAAGTCTTGATTAAAAAGGGGCCGAAGGAGGTTTTGAGATCTGCGGTTATGGGTATGTTGACAAAAAACACTCTTAGGCCAAAACAGATAAAAAGGTTAAGATTTGAAAAGTAATATGCCAGTAAAAACAACTACAAAAAAAATTGTTAAAAAAATTGAGAAAAAAGAGGAAGTGAAAACTCCTGTTGTTGCAGTACCAGAAGAAGAAATTGATTTGGAGGCAGAAGATATTTCAAAGGAAATTGATGAATCAATAAAAAATTCGGCAGGTAAGCCAGATCGCTATTTTGAGGCAATTGGTAGAAGAAAAACCGCCGTAGCACGTGTAAGACTTTTTACAAAAGGAGATAAGGAGTTTTTAGTGAACAATAAGGGCTACCAGCAGTATTTTCAAACAGACGAAGACAGGGAAACATCGGTGGCCTCAATGAAAAAAATGAAATGCCTAGATAAGTTCAGGGTGACAGTCATAGTAAAAGGAGGAGGGCATACAGCCCAAGCAGAAGCAGTAAGGCATGGTACAGCTAGAGTATTGGTTGATTTTAATAATAACTTTAGAAAACGTTTAAGAAAAGCAGGATTTTTGACCAGAGATGCAAGAATGAGGGAAAGAAAGAAGTTTGGATTAAAACGCGCAAGAAGAGCCCCTCAATGGAGCAAGAGGTAAGGATTTAAATACTGATTTAAATAATGATTTAAAAAGCCCCATCATAGTGGGGCTTTTTTTATGCGGTGTTAATTTTATGAAATAATTAAGTGATGAGGCGGTAGCGTTTTTGTCTCCAGACAAAAACGCTACCGCTATAACTGTTCTTCTTAATGATGATTTAAACGGCTCAATAGATATGAGCCGTTGGTTGTTATAAAAAAATAACTCCGGTATGCGATTGCAACACGCGGAGTTTTGTTCTTTGGTGGGTGACCAAAGAAGCGTTAGATAGCAGTTAGGTGCACTGTTATTCCGCCCCCTTCCTCGAGGATTTCGATTTTGACTGAGCGTGACCAATCGTTCTTAATTCGCGTCCATCGCCGTAGAAGGGATTTAGTCGAGCATCTGCCTCCGTATGCACTTGCCTGGTCGCCGGTCACTGGGTAATATGCCTCTGCCTTTCCAGATGCGACCAATTGGGCTAGTATTATTATCAACTCATCTTTGACAGCCGCTGGAAACGTGCTTGCCTCGCAGCTTAGGAGCAAGCTATTGGCAACCCGTGCCTTTTCCTCACGGAGTTTTGCCATTTTTTGGCGTAGAACGACGATTAGACCAGGCTTACGCCGTCCTACGGGCACATGTCCTGGGGGAAGTTCAATAAAATCCATACTCTTCTCCTTTTGATTGTGAGGTGCTGAAACTATAGCCATAATAGCATTTAATCAAATCGTGTCAACGTTGCATATATTTTTTGAGATGATAAAATGGTTATATGCTTAAAGAGTTAATTGACGAATTTTATAGAGAAAATCAACGGAATAGAGAACAAACTAGGTTTTATGTTACAGACGCTGGCAAATGCCCGCGCGCTGTTTTTTTTAAGTTTAAGAACGCACCCAGAGAGCCGTATGACCCCAGGATTATGCGTATTTTTGAGCATGGAGAAAACATTCATCGTTCAATTTTTAATATTTTGTATAGGTTAAAAATAGGAGTTGTTACTGAGGTCCCCATTCCTTCTCAGGAAATAATTTCTGGCAGGGCAGACGCCATTTTATCTATTGGAAGTGAAAACTATGTGCTGGATATTAAAAGCATAAACAGTATGCTGTTTCGTAAAATGACAGAGCCAAAAGAGGAAAATGTTTATCAAATTCAGCTGTATTTACATTATTTTGATATCAAGAAAGGAATCTTGCTTTATGTGGATAAGGATCAGCAAGAGCTTAAAGAATTTTTTGTGGATTATGATGAGGCTTTATGTAAGTCGCTTTTAGATAAATTTTATTCTCTAAAAGACTTAGTAGAAAAGGATACGCTGCCTGGCAGGATTGAAGATTATCCTAAGAATTGGCAATGTAGATTCTGCCAATATAAAGATATCTGCAAAATGGCCAATGGTGATGAATTAACCTGGAAAGAGTTTAAAAATAAATTAGGGAGTTAGTTTTTCTGATTCTGAGAGCGTATTATTGGTTAAAATATAAAGCTTTCCTGAGTGCCCAATATAAAATGTTTTAGGACTTGCTGTTTCCATGGGCAATGTAATCTGGTTTATTTCTCCGCGGAAATCTATCTCAGAAAGTATAACGCTATTTTCAGAAGTAATAACAATATAATCGTTGTTTATCCATTGGCAGTTGGTTATTTTAAAACCGGAAAAAAGCTCTTCGTATTTTTCACTTACAGGGGAGTAAAGATATATTTTAGAGCTATCCCACAAAATAAGGTTTTTACCGTCAGGCGAATAGATAATTTTGAAGGATCCTTTTGGGATATTTAATTTTGTAAACGTTTTAGAGCTGGCATTATATAAAGATAGGGAGTCGCCATCGTCCAAAAAGATTTTGTCTGAATCAAAAATAAGATTATAATTTACTTCGGGACTGACGGTTATGTTTTCTGCCAGAAGAACGGTCATTATCTTTCCTGAGGTATCAGATTTTTTTAATGCACCATCTGTAGATAGCCACAATATATTGTTTTCTGAAATCGTATATAGGAGTAGGTCTTTTATAAGAGCAGATGGTTTATTATTTTTCAAAATATAAAGTGTGTTATTTTCTACATAAAAAAGTTCAGAGATGTTTATGGGGTTAAAATTAATTTGTTGAGAATTTTTGTCTAAGTAACTTAAGCGGTTAGTAGATGGAATTTTGGAGGCGTTGTTAAATAGATAATAAAAAACCTCTTTTGAATCCTGCATTTTTATCAAGGCGTAGTCTGAATTACTAGACCACTTAATATCCAGCACGGCGGCGCTTTCTTTAATAGGTATTATTTGTACCTGAAGAGGATCATTTATATTAAAATAATTTAGCGTTAGAGGGTTTATGTTTGTAGAAGAAGCGATAATCTTGTTATTGTCTGGGGATATAGAAAAGAAAGCAACACTATCTGCAATATCAGTAAATTTTATATCTTCTTTAAATAAAGTAACATTTTCTAGCTTAGTGACTTCTTTCTCTATTACGGACAGAGTTTTAAAATAGTCATGATAACCCTCTTTTGCTACAAACACGGTATGCTCTTTTGCCAGAAGGCTCTGGACAAAAATAGCGTTTGAAAAAATGCCCGGTTTTGCCGAGATTTTAGAATCTACTATAACCTGCTCTGCGGGTGGAAAAGTTCTAACATAAATTCCCCCCGTGCCTACAATTTCCTTTTTTTCTAAATCAAGCCTATATCCCATAGAATAAGCTACCAAAATAGGTGCTATAACAAAAAAACAGACAACGCAGGAGAACAGTATTATTAGTCGTGTTTTTTTAGACATTATGGTTATTATAATAACATAAAGATCTATATTTTTCCAGGCTTTACAAGAAGCACTTTTTAGATTAGGATTAAGAATATATAATTTAATTTAATGGAAAAATTTATTATAAAAGGCGGAGCTAAGTTATCTGGCGTCATTTCTGTTAATGGAGCCAAAAATTCCGCACTTAAAATACTAGCGGCTCTTGTTTTGTCTGATGAAAAATGCAAAATAACTAATTTCCCGTTTATAGAAGACACTTTAGACGCAGTTAAAATTTTGCAGGATTTGGGGGCAGTGGTTGAAATAAACAAGGAAGACCGAACCGTAGAAGTGGACCCTTCTAAAATTAGCAAGACTAATTTAAATCCGCTACTGGTACGACGATTACGCAGTTCAATTTTGTTTGCAGGTCCTATTTTGGCTAAATTTGGTGAAGTCAAAATGAATCATCCTGGTGGATGTGTTATTGGTAAAAGGCCAATAGACATGTTTTTGGCCGGTTTTGAAGCGTTTGGAGTAAAAACTAAGCTTTCTGAAGATGAATTTGAGTTGACAAGAAAAAATGGGCGCTTAAAAGCTGCTTGTATTTTTTTTCCTCAAGTCACAGTTACAGGAACAGAGGCCATGATGATGACAGCTGTTTTGGCTGAAGGAAAAACAATTTTACAAAATTGCGCTATGGAGCCTGAAATTCCGGCACTGGCTGAATATCTTAATAATTGCGGGGCTAAAATAAAAGGCGCTGGTACATCTGTAATTGAAATTGAAGGAGTCGAAAAAATTTCTGCTTCTAATTTTAAGGTAATTCCAGATCGCATTGAAACCGGTACTTTTGTTATCATGGGATTGTTGACTAAAAGCAAAATAAGGGTGGAGAACTGTATACCAGAGCATATTGGAGCGTTGATCGCGGTTCTGGAAAAAGCGGGAGCTAAACTGGAAATTGGCAAAGATTATATAATTACAAAACCAAGCGAAATAAAAGCAGTCTCTATTGTCACTCATGAATATCCTGGGTTTGCCACAGACTTACAGCCACCTTATACGCTTTTGATGACCCAGGCTCAAGGTCAAAGTGTTATACACGAATCTATTTTTGAAGGCAGGTTGTTTTTTATTGACCAGCTTTCTACTATGGGTGCCAATATTATTATGTGCGACCCTTACAGAGTGGTTGTTAACGGACCTACAGAATTGATGGGGAAAAAATTAGCTAGCCCAGATTTACGTGCAGGAATTACTTTACTTTTGGCCGGGATGGTGGCTACAGGGGAGACAATCATAGAAAATATTTACCAGATAGACAGGGGCTATGAAAAAATAGAAGACAGATTGGGAAAGCTTGGAGCTGACATTGAGCGAATAAAAGATTAATTTAGTTTTATGTTTAATAATAAAATAGCAATAGATTTGGGAACCTGTAATTCTCTTGTTTACCTTCAGGGCAAGGGAGTTGTTTTGTACGAGCCTTCAGTGGTGGCTGTTTCCTTAGCTGACAACAGAATATTAGCAGTAGGAGAGGAAGCAAAAGAAATGATTGGCAGAACCCCTGCTGATATTAAAGTTTATAGGCCATTAAAGGATGGTGTTATTGCTGATTACAGGGTTACCCAAGCGATGATGCGCTATTTTATAAACAAGACAACAAGCGGATTAAGAATTTTTAAACCGGAGCTTGTTATTTCAGTTCCCGCCGGCATTACTAGCACAGAAAGAAGAGCTGTAATAGAAGCCGCTATTTCAGCGGGAGCTAAACATGCTTATGTGGCCAAAGAACCCATTTTAGCCGCTATAGGAGCTGGAATACCAATTAATTCTTGTTCTGGGCACATGATAATTGATATTGGTGGAGGAACCTCGGAAGTAGCCGTAATATCTTTGGGAGGAATTGTGACCTCTCATTCTGTAAGGGTTGCTGGAGACAAAATAGATGTTGCGATAACCGAGTATATGAAAAAGAAATATAATCTGGCCATTGGCACACAATCAGCCGAAGAAATAAAAATAAAAGTAGGCACTGCTATGCCACAGAAAGAGTTGAGATTTTTGGAAATCCAAGGAAGAGATTTAATTTTGGGTTTGCCCAGAAATATCAAAATTTCTAATAATGAGGTTTGTGAGGCCATTTCAGATGTGTTGGCCGAAATAATTCAAGCGGCAAAACAGGTTTTGTCTGAAACCCCCCCCGAACTTTCTGCTGACATAATGAACAAAGGTATAATAATGGCAGGCGGAGGAGCCTTGTTGCCAAAGATTAATGAATTAGTAGCGCAAAGCACCGGTGTACCGTGTTTTGTGGCAGAAGAGCCGCTATTCTGTGTAGTAAAAGGAACAGGTACAGTACTAGAGCATTTAGACGAGTACAAAAAAGTCGTAATGTCCAAAAAATAATGCTTAATAGGCATAAAAAACAATGGGAGTTTTTTAAAAAAAAGTTTGAGCAAAATCAGCTTTCTCATGCATATTTATTTTCTGGAGAAAAAGGGATAGGCAAAGAATCATTTGCTATAGAGCTGATAAAAATGGTTAATTGCTCAATTAAAGAAAACGTTCCTTGCCAAAAATGTTTTTCCTGCCAAGCTATAGAAAGAAACGGCTTCCCGGATTTTAAGATTGTTGAAGCTGAAGAGGGAGCCGCCCCGCCTCGCGGGGCGAGCCTCGCCCCTTCGGGGCGGGAAATAAAAATAGCTCAAGTCAGAGAAGCCCAAAAATTTTTAAACTACAAGGCCTATTATGGAGGATATAAAGCGGTTATTGTAGATGGAGCTGAAGCTCTGAATACAGAAGCCCAAAATTGTTTTTTAAAAACATTAGAAGAACCAAAAGGAAAAACGCTTTTGTTTCTTATTACCTCCAGGCCTGATATGCTTTTATCCACAATTACTTCGCGTTGCCAGCCACTTAAATTTTTTAGGCCAAAAGGGTTGGGCTTTTCTCCAGAGCAAGTTGATAGAGAAAACAAGATTTCAAAAGATTTGGAGCGCATGGCAGCCTCTGGTTTATCTGAAAAATTTAAATATGTAAAAGCCATAGATTTTACTAATCAAGATCCAAGAGAAATTTTAACTGTTTTCCAAAAATATTTTAGGAAACAGTTACTTAATAATTTTGCGGATAAAAAAGCTTTAAAGGCCCTAGAGATGTCAGAAGAAATAAATAACAAATTAACCTTTACCAACGCTAATCCAAAATTAGCCTTAGAGGTGTTACTAATGGAATTATAAAATATCGCTCGGCAATCAAATTTTTTTTCCGGCTATCTGGCACTTCGTGTCTCAGAGGCCTGCAAAAAATCTATTGCCTCGCTTCTTACATGAGTTACAAAGAATTTATAGATAAAGCAAAACCGGAGTTTGAAAAGGCGTTTAAATTTTTGGAAAATGAAATGTCAAAAATAAGAACATCTAGAGCTTCGCCTGCCTTGGTAGAGGATATTGTAGTAGATGCGTTTGGCTCAAAATTTCCGTTAAAACAATTAGGCGCAATTTCCGCTCCTTCTACAAACCAGATTGCTATTCAACCCTGGGATACTTCGTATATAGAACCCATAGAAAAAGCAATTTCACAGGCTGGTTTGGGAATGTCAGCCGTAGTAGACAAAAACATTATTAGGCTAAATTTACCTACACTGACAGAAGACTATAGGCAACAGTTAAGTAAGGTATTAAGCGAAAAAGCAGAACAGGCACGCCAAGTAATAAGACATTTGAGGGAAGACGCTTGGAACAAAATACAAAAAGCAGAGAAAGAAAAAGAAATTTCAGAAGATGATAAGTTCAGAGGCAAAGATGAATTACAAAAAGTAGTGGATGACTATAATGAAAAAGTAAAAAATTTAGTAGAGAAGAAAAAAACCGAAATCACTTAAATCATTTAATATATGTTATTTTCATCAATTTTAGTTTTAATAGTTGCATTTTTGAGTTTGATTGCCCTAATGATAATACATGAATTTGGGCATTTTATAATTGCCAAAAAGTTTGGAGTAAGAGTGGATGAATTTGGGATAGGATATCCTCCTAGAATTTTTGGTAAAAAAATTGGTGAGACCATATATTCTGTAAACTGGCTTCCTTTGGGCGCTTTTGTGAGAATTTATGGCGAGGAGGGCGGAGTGGATGATTATAGAAGCTTTGCTCATCTTAAAATTTGGAAAAGAGTTTTAATCGTTATTGGAGGCGTGGCTGCGTTTTGGATTGCTTCCATGATTATTTTCTCTATTGTTTTTACAATGGGAGCTGATTTACCTATTGGTGACCAGGACGTTGCAGAAGTTACAAATGCTCAGGTAAAGGTAATTTCTGTTTCTTCCGGTTCTCCTGCAGAGCAAGCTGGTCTGATACAGACAGATACAATAAACGCGGTTGTAGTAGGTGGGATTGCTATAGAAATAAACAAAATAGCTGATTTTCAAAAAATTGTGGAGGAAAACAAGGGGAAGGAGATTAATATTATTATTGATAGAAATGGACAAAGTTTAAGTTTTATTTTGACTCCTCGCGTGTCTCCGCCTGCGGGGCAGGGAGCTGTTGGAATAGGACTTGAAAGAATGGCTACTCTTATACAAAAGTATCCTTGGTATTTGGCTCTGGTCCAGGGAGTTAAATTTACCTGGACAACAACAATAGAAAGCTTAAAGGGGCTTTACCTGGTTTTTGCAAACTTGCTGACAGGCAAGGGAGCACCCGAGGGGGCTTCTTTTGCAGGGCCATTGGGAATTACAGTATTTTTGGCTAATGCGGCAAGTTATGGGCCGGGGTTTTTCCTGTATTTTATAGGTTTAATTTCTGTGTTTATTGCCATATTTAATTTGTTTCCCATCCCAGCCTTAGATGGAGGGAAGCTAATATTTTTGATTATAGAAAAGATAAAAGGCAGGCCGGTTTCAGCTAAGGTGGAGCAAAACATTACAGTTGTATTTTTCATAATTTTAATAACATTGTCGATTTTTATAACAATAAGGTTTGACATACCTCGTGTAGCAGATTATTTAAAATCTGCGCTACAGCGGTAATAAAAAAATATGTTGCAATCCAAACTTTTCTATAAAACAACAAAGGATAAGTCTGCAGATGCAGAGGCGATATCTCATGATTTGTTAACAAGGGCAGGATATGTAGACCAATTGATGGCGGGGGTCTATACTTTTTTGCCTCTAGGTTTTAGGGTTTTAAATAAAATTGAAAACATAATAAGAAAAAATATGGAAGCTATTGATGGGCAGGAGATACTTATGCCCGCGTTAAATCCAAAAGAAAACTGGCAAAAAACCGGAAGATGGGAAAGTTTGGACATTTTATTTAAAGTGAAGGGAGCGGGGGATAAGGAATATGCTTTGGCTCCGACACACGAGGAAGTCGTCGCTCCTTTGGCCAAAAAAATAATTTTGTCGTATAAAGATTTACCTTTTTATGTTTTTCATATACAAAATAAGTTTAGGAATGAACTTAGAGCAAAATCAGGTATTTTAAGGACCAGAGAATTTATGATGAAAGACTTATATTCATTTAACGCAACGCAGGAAGGTTTAGACAAATATTATGAGAAAACTATAAAAGCTTATTTAAATATTTTTAAGGAATGTGGAATCGGTAAAATAACATATAGAACGCTGGCATCTGGTGGAAGCTTTACAAAATATTCAGATGAATTCCAAACAACCACCGAAGCCGGGGAAGATATAATTTATATTTGTAAAAAGTGTAAACTGGCAATAAACAAAGAGATAAAAGGGGAAACAAACGAATGTCCGGATTGTAAAGGGATTGAATTTGAAGAGAAAAAAGCGGTGGAAGTGGGAAATATTTTTAAGCTGGGAACAAAATTTTCAACTCCGTTTGATTTGAAGTTTAAAGACAAGGACGGTTCTGAAAAGCCAGTTTTGATGGGATGCTACGGAATCGGGCTGGGGAGGCTTTTGGGTACGATTGTGGAAGTAAATCATGATGAAAAAGGAATTATTTGGCCAAAGGAAGTCGCACCGTTTGATATTCACTTGATACCAGTAGAAAAAACTGATAAGGTTAAACGCGCAACAGAAAAAATTTATAAGAATATTTCCGCCCAAGGCGGACCAGCCTCAGGCGGGGAGGTATTATACGATGATAGGATGGACAAGTCTGTAGGAGAAAAATTTGCAGAAGCTGATTTATTGGGTATTCCTTATCGTGTTGTGGTTTCTGAAAAAACCCTTAAAATAAATTCTGTGGAAATAAAAGAGCGAGGAAAAAATCAGGTAAAATTAGTGAAAATAAATTCTATAATAAAAACTCTTAAGAATGGTAAATAGATTAAGAAAACTTTTTTCTTTTTTATCGTTAGACATGGCGATTGATTTGGGCACCGCCAATTCTTTGGTTTATGTGAAAGACAGGGGGATAATTATAAATGAGCCTTCGGTGGTTGCTGTAAACAATAAAACAGGACAAATTCTGGCAATTGGCGAGGAAGCAAAAAAAATGGTTGGCAGAACGCCTGCTTATATTTCTGCCACACGGCCACTGGTAAACGGAGTTATTTCTGACTTTGAGGTTACAGAGCAAATGCTTAAATTTTTTATCGAAAAAGCGGCTTCTTCTGGAAAAAAAGTGTTTGGAGTGCCACGTGTAATCATTGGAATTCCGTGTGGAGTTACAGAAGTTGAAAGAAAAGCTGTCAGGGATGCAGCCAGAAATGCTGGAGCTAGAACGGTGTTTCTAATTGAAGAGCCATTAGCCTCGGCTATTGGAGCAAAACTTCCCATACAGGAAGCAGGAGGTAACTTTATTGTTGATATTGGAGGAGGGACCACAGAAGTGGCGGTAATATCTTTAGGGGGAATTGTGGCGTCTCGTAGTTTGCGAGTGGCCGGAGACAAATTGAATGACGACATTGTCCAGTTCGCCCAAAAAGAATATAAACTTTTAATTGGTGAAAGAACGGCAGAATCAATTAAAATATGCATTGGCTCTGCAATGCCATTAAAAGAAAAAAAGGAAATGGCAATGAGAGGTAGAAATTTGGTAACAGGACTTCCAGAAGAAGTGGTGGTGTTTAATGATGATATTCAGAGAGCACTGGACCGTTCTGTAAAACAAATTATTACGGCCATTAAGACAACGATTGAAGAAACGCCCCCAGAGCTTTTGTCAGACGTAATGACCAACGGAATTTTTTTGGCCGGAGGTGGAAGCCTGTTGCGTGGCCTAGACGTTTTAATTTCAAAAGAAACTAAAATGCCATGCCGCATGATTGACGACCCGCTAACATCGGTAGTTAGAGGGGCTGGTATTGCGTTGGAAAACATTGAAGAGTTAGCCGACGTAATGTCTAAAGACGAAGAGGATATGCCCCTAGTATAGTTTTTGAGTTTATTTTATATTAAAATAATTAAATAAACTCGTGATTAACGAAGAAGAGGTAAAACATATTGCGAAATTGGCGAGGCTGGAATTGACAGGAAAAGAAGTAAAAAAAATGCAGAAAAATCTGTCAGAAATTTTGGATTATTTTGATTTACTAAAAAAAGTCCCTAGATCCGCGCTGCGGACCGAGACCCCGGCAAAAGGTATGGGGGCTATTAGAAAGGATGAGTCAGTTCATAGTCCAATTGCAAATAAAATTATAGAAGCTTCGCCAGATAAAAAAGACGGTTATATAAAGGTTAAAACTATTTTGTAATGGAATTAACTAATTTTACAATTAGGCAAACGCACGAAGGTCTTAAAAATAAAGATTTTTCGTCTGTTGAACTTACAAAAGCCTACTTAGCAAACATAAAAAAATTTGATAAAGATCTTAATGCCTTTTTGTCTGTGGCCCAGGAATCTGCTTTAAAAGAAGCAGAAAAGGCTGATGAAAGAATAAAATTAGGAAATTTTACAGAATTAACCGGAATTCCTTGTGCCATAAAAGATGCCATTTTAGTGGAGGGGCAAAAATGTACAGCAGCCTCTAAAATTTTAGAGAACTATGTGGCGCCTTACGACGCAACGGTTATCAAAAAACTAAAGGAGCAGGGGAGTATTATTTTAGGAAAAACCAATTTAGATGAATTTGCCATGGGTTCGTCTACTGAGAATTCGGCTTTTGGTGTGACAAAAAACCCACACGATAAAACGCGCGTGTCGGGAGGAAGCTCGGGTGGCTCTGCAGCTGCAGTAGCCGCTGAAATGGCCGCCTTTTCGCTAGGATCTGATACAGGAAGCTCTGTTAGGCTGCCGGCCAGCTTTTGTGGGGTTGCTGGGATATATCCAACATACGGATCAGTTTCCCGTTTTGGACTAATTTCTTTTGGATCATCTTTAGAGCAGATAGGGCCAATGGCAAAAAACATAGGGGATATGGAGCTTGTTTTAAAAGCAATATCCGGAAAAGACGAAATGGATGCTACTTCCGTTGATTATTCTTATAAAAAAACAGACGCGGATTTTAAGGGATTGAAAATTGGAGTCCCAAAGGAATATTTTGGCAAAGGTATTGACCCAGAAGTTGAAAAAATAATCAGGGGTGCGATTAATAAAGCAGAAGGTGCTGGCGCAAAAATAGTTGAGATAAGTTTACCCAGTACAGAATTTGCATTGGCTTGTTATTATATAATAGCTCCATCTGAAGTATCGGCCAATTTAGCCAGGTTTGATGGAATAAAATATGGGCTATCGGTTGATGGAAAAGATTTGCTGGATGTTTATATAAAAACAAGAGGACAAGGATTTGGGCCAGAAGTTAAAAGAAGAATTATATTGGGGACCTATAGCTTGTCTTCTGGATATTACGATGCTTATTACAAAAAAGCCCAGGAGGTTAGGAAACTGGTAAGACAGGATTTTGAAAAAGCATTTAAGGAAGTGGATTTATTATTTTGTCCGGTTTCTCCAACGCCAGCTTTTAAGATAGGTGAAAAAACAGCCGACCCATTGTCAATGTATTTAGCAGATGTTTATACTATTCCTATAAACCTAGCCGGTGTTCCTGCTATATCTATGCCTGCTGGGAAAGCTGGGAATCTACCCGTGGGTTTGCAGATAATTGGAAATCATTTTCAGGAGAACAAAATTTTGGCGGTAGCGCAAGAGATGGAAAAAATGCTATAATAAAAAAAATAGCTATGAGCTGGGAAGTCTTATACAATTTTTTTGGGATAACCGATTTTATTTATTTTATATCTTCACCCGAATTGCAAGATACGCTTTTTCCTGTAAAGCTAATTTTTGTTTCCTTTGCAATGTTTTTCCTTGCTTTTGTGGTTTACTTTATGCTTAATTCAACCTGGCTTCAGTATAAATTTTTGGAGGACGTAGAGGAATTTTTTTCATGGAAGGCCTATGGTACCAGAGAAATAACACGGCAGTGGGGCAGAATTAAAAAAAGGGCCGAATCGGGCCTTCAAGCAGATTATAAGCTGGCGATAATTGACGCAGAAGATCTTTTTAATGAAACAATGGAGGATGCAGGATACGAAGGTAAAAATTTTGAGGAGACGGTGGAAAAGTCCGGAAAATTACTGGAAGCTATGCGGAGAGATTTAATACAGGCTCATGAAGTTAGAAATTCCATTGTTTATGACCCTGACTATAAATTGTCTGATGATCAAGCTAAGCAGATATTAAACATTTTTGAAACTGCCATAAACGCAGTAGGATTGGCATAATTGAGCATTTTAAAACGCTAAAAACCCGTCTTTAAAGACGGGTTTTTTTATGATAGAATTAATTTAGAAAAGTGGTGCAACTGAGAACAACAGCATGCTTACTGCTACTAGGCTTATCAAAATAATCCAAGTAATTTTAAAAAGTTTTTTAGTTTTCATTTTTATATGATAGCAAATTTTAAAAAAAAAGAAAAGGGTAAATTTTCATGGAGTAATTTTTTATTTCAAGGCGTCGCAATTTTACTTATTTTTATTGCAGTTGTTTTAATTATTATAGATTTTAAAATACATAAAAGACGAGAAGAACTTACCTTACAGGTTAATTTTTATCAAAAACAGATTGAGCAATTAGAAAAAGGTAATCAAAAGCTTAAAGATGAGATTGCAAACGCTGACAATATAGATTATTTAGAAAAAATTGCTTATGAACAGCTTGGCGAACAAAAACCTGGAGAAAAGGCAGTAACATTCATTGCCGCAGAAGAAGGTCCGAAAGAAGCCATAGGCCCCGAAAACCCTTGGACGGGATGGCTTGGCGGTGTGTGGAGCTGGATAAAAAGTAAGTTTTGAGATAATATATCCATAAGTGCGAGTGTGGTTCAACGGCAGAATAGTTCCTTCCCAAGGAACAGACGGGGGTTCGATTCCCCTCACTCGCTCCAGATATTTTAATTTTGCCGACATAGCTCAGTGGTAGAGCAACTCTTTCGTAAAGAGTAGGTCACAGGTTCAAATCCTGTTGTCGGCTCCGTTTATGAAACCGTTGATATTTTGCGTAATATTTGTTACTATAAAACATAGGCAGAGTTTTATGTAGAGGGGGGGGTCTGCCTCAAAGGAGCTCTGTAGGCTCGGTGCCACAATCCTGCTAAAAGTTTTGCCTTGCCCGAAGGGCAGGATTATTACAGAGCTTCCGCTTAGGGAGTCCAGGATAGAATGCCCCCGCGTGGTGCAATAGCACCTGCGCAAAGGTTTCATCTTGGACTCCCGCTTTTTTTTTATTAAAAAATATGATAAGTTAAATTAATGTCAGATTTGACTCTTAAAATTCAAGAGCTACAAAAAAGTCTCCAAAATTTGAGAGACTGTCTTTGATTTAGACGCGAAAGAAAAAGAGATTTTGAAACTTGAGAAGGAGACACAGAAGCCGGGTTTTTGGGATGATAACAAAAAAGCAACCGAAATACAGCAAAAAATATCTGAGTTAAAGGAACAGATTGAAAACACGGGTAATTTAGTAAAAGAGCTGGTGGACCTAAGCGAAATGGCTACGCTGGGAGAAGATGACGAGAGTTTGCAAAAAGACCTGGAAAAAAGATATAATAATTTAAAATTAAAAATTAGCAAATCAGAAAACAAAATTTTTTTATCTGGGAAATATGACAAAAATAACGCTCTTTTAGAAATATTTTCTGGAGCTGGGGGGCAGGATTCTCAGGACTGGGCAACAATGCTTTTAAGAATGTACGAAAGATATTGTGCGACAAAAGGATTCAAAACAGAAATTCTTCATCAAGCCTTTGGCGAATCTGGAGGACCGGAAGGCAGAATAGGAACAAAGTCTGTTACTCTGGATATAAAAGGAAAATATGCTTATGGGTTTTTAAAAAAAGAATCAGGAGTACACAGGCTGGTTAGGCAGTCACCGTTTAATGCAAAAAGTTTACGCCAGACATCTTTTGCACTTGTTAATATTTTACCAGAAATTAAGGAAACCGAAACAGACATAGAGATTAGGCCCGAGGATTTGAAAGTGGATACATTTCGTGCATCCGGTCCTGGAGGACAATATGTAAATAAAACCGAGTCCGCTATAAGGATAACGCATATTTCCACTGGCATTGTGGTTTCTTGTCAGACAGAAAGATTGCAGGGCAAAAACAAAGAGAGAGCAATGAAAATTTTGTACGCAAAGCTCAACCAACTAAAAGAAGAAAACCGCGAAAAAGAACTGAAGGATATAAAAGGAGATGCCATTTCAGCATCATGGGGCAACCAGATAAGGTCTTATGTGCTACACCCATATAAAATGGTAAAAGATATAAGAACACAGTATGAAAGTTCAGACCCAGATTCCGTTTTAGACGGAGACTTAGAAAATTTCATCCAAGCAGAGTTAAAATACAATGATTAAATTTGAAAAAGTAACAAAAATTTATCCCGCTCATTCTCCGAGCGGGTCCCCGACAGCTGTCTTGCAGGATGTTTCATTTGAAATAAGTGAAGGAGAGTTTATCTCTGTTGTGGGAAAATCCGGCGCCGGAAAAACAACATTGACTCGCCTAATACTTGGCATGGAAGAGCCGACCTACGGAGATGTTTATTTTAAAGGTAAAAATTTACGCAATGCAGATTCGTTTGAAATACAGAGTATGCGAAGAAGCATAAGCGGAATATATCAGGATTACAAGCTTTTACCTGCTAAGACTGTTTATGAAAATGTTGCATATATTTTGGAGATTGAAGGTAAAAGCTACGGTGAAATAAAAAAAGAAGTTCCAAAAGTTCTTGAGCTTATAGGACTTTCGGAAAAGACTGACAATTTTCCCAAGGAGCTTTCTGGAGGAGAACAGCAAAGGCTTGCCATAGCCAGAGCTTTAGTTAGCCATCCTAAGATAATAATTGCCGACGAACCTACAGGAAATCTAGATCCTTATAATACCTACGAGGTAATTTTTCTTTTAGAAAAAATAAATAAGGCTGGGACCACGGTTATTTTATTGACACACGACAGGGAAGTAGTAAATAAATTGGAAAAAAGAGTTGTAACGCTAGTTGGAGGAAGAATAATAAGAGACGAAAAGCAAGGACAATTTATTATTTAATTTTTATTCGCTATGTTCACAAATATTACTCGAGTTTTTAAATTTGCTTTTAGTAATTTTAGTAGAAACAAAGGGATATCTGTAGCGACTATTTTTGTTTTAGTTGTGGCGATTTTGCTTGTTTCAGCTCTTTTTTTCTTTCAGGGAATTACCGGATATCTGACAGCTGAAATAAGAAATAAAATTGATATTGCGGCATATTTTAACGACGGAACCCCAGAGGAAGACATTTTAGCGGTGAAAGATGAAATTGAGAAAATGTCTCCCAACATAAAATCCATTGAGTATGTTTCAAAAGAGCAGGCTTTGGCTTTGTTTAATGGAAAACATCAGGAGGATGCAGTTTTGCAACGTGCTTTGACAGAGGTGGGAGGAAATCCTTTTTTACCTTCCTTAAATATAACAACAAGCGGAGATCCTGCCCAATATGAGGAAGTTTCAAATGCCATTCAAGCCTCAGCCTTTAGTAAGCTTATATATAAAGTGGATTTCTCACAAAAAAAGGATACTATTGATAAAATTTATTCTATTACTTCTAATATAAATATGGTTGGATTGGGATTGGGGATTGTTTTAATTATACTTTCAGCACTTGTTGTATTTAATACCATAAAGCTTGGTATAGACAGTTCAAAAGATGAAATAAGCACAATGAAAATAGTGGGCGCTTCAGATTGGTTTGTGCGGGGACCATTTATTATGGAGGGCATAATTTACGGCTTAATCGCTTTTGTAATTTGTATTTTAATTTCTGGTTTGTCTGCTTATGCCTTATCAGGAAAAATTTCGGTTATTATGCCAGGCTTTAGCTTATTCAATTATTTCTTGACTAATTTTTGGATTTTTGTTTTAATACAGTTGGTTTTTGGAATAGGGGTAGGGGTGGTTTCCAGCACCATAGTCGTAAAAAAATATTTAGACATATAAATTTATGAATCCTGAAAAGCCATCAGAATTATCTCCAGAAGACAAAAGTATAAAAAGAGAAGTTTTTACTGATATGAAAGAAACAGGACGTGGTGAGGCTCCAAAACCCCAGCAAGATTGGGATTTGGTTTGGGTCATATCTGGACCAGATATGGATATTGCAGAAGATTTTCAAGGAAACAAAGAAGTTCTATTTAACAAAGACGACAAATCCGCAGAAAAAGATGCGGAGAGAAAAGTTAACGAGAGTAGAGAGCGATTTGAGACAGGCATAAAAGTTGCAAAGGAAGTTACCGCTCTACGTTTAGGAAAGAGAGTAGAAGAACTGACAATGGACGACTTGATAAATAATAGCCCAGATGTTTACTGGAATGGTGGAGATTGGCAAAATGCTAATTTGCGACAACGCATTAAGGAAGGTTTTTTGGATAGATATAATTTTCCTTCTGAAAAAGTAATTGTTTCTCCGGATTTTGGCATACAAAATACTGGCGATAATTTTGACAAAATTGAAGATAGTGTGATTGAAAACAGAAGAAAAATTGCTATAGTCAGCGATACGTATCATTTACCAAGAGTTAGAAGGCTTTTGTGCAAAGAAGGTTGTAAAATTAGCGAAGAAGATTCTATACTTTATCCGTCTGAACCAAGGAGAGTTCCTGTTGGGAAAGCTTTAGGAGAAATAAAAAAAATTCCTGGATACACGCATAAGGGTATTTTAGGAAACCCAAATAAATAAATTATTGCCGGGTCGTCTAATGGTAGGACTGCGCCCTCTGGAGGCGCCTATCTAGGTTCGAGTCCTAGCCCGGCAGCTAAGGTGGAGGTTACGAAGTAACCGCAACACTTACTCCGCACCACAGTGCGGAGATGCAATAAAAGTATTTTAAACGGCTCTGGTGTTCCGATTCTATCGAGAATCCTCGACTGTGTCGGGACATCTGAGCCGTTTTTGGTATTGAAAACATGTTGGTTTGGTAATAAAATTGAATAATCTTTGTGTTTGAAGTATTATTTAATAAACCAATGCAGAAACCATATTATGAAAAACCTAACCTCAAACTTTATCAAGCAAATTGCTTAGATGTTTTGGCACAGCTTCCTGAAAATTCTGTTGATATGATTTTTGCCGATCCGCCATATTTTCTTTCGAATGGGGGATTCAGTTTGCATGCCGGTAAAAGAGTAAGCGTTGATAAGGGGCAATGGGACGTTAGTAATGGATTAAAAAAAGATTTTGACTTTCATCTTGAATGGATAAAAGCTTGTCATAGAGTTTTAAAACCTAGCGGAACGATTTGGATTAGCGGAACTTATCACTCAATTTATCAATGTGGTTTTGCCTTGTTGGTTAACAAGTTTCATATTTTAAACGATATTGCATGGTTTAAACCAAATGCTTCACCGAACTTAAGTTGTCGTTTTTTTACCGCTAGCCATGAAACTTTGCTTTGGGCTAGAAAGGACAAAACAGCAAAACATGTTTTTAATTATGATTTAATGAAAAATGGAAACTGGCCAGAGGATCAACTTAAAAAACCAAATCTTCAAATGCGTTCTGTTTGGGCAATAGGAACTCCAAAACCTACTGAAAAAAAGTTTGGGAAACATCCGACACAAAAGCCAGAGGACTTATTAAAAAGAATTGTGCTTGCAAGTACTAATAAGGGAGATCTAGTCTTAGATCCTTTTACGGGAAGCTCAACAACAGGAATGGCTTCTTATCTTTTCGGACGAAATTTTATTGGAATTGATACGGAGCCTAAATTTTTAGATGTTTCAATAAAAAGATTTGAAGAGTTAGATCAAAATTTAAAAAATAAGCTCAATAAAATATAATATTATGGCAAATAGTAAATCTTGGTCAAAAATTTTTAGTGATTATAAAATATTGGATCACGATTTTAATAAATCACCATTTGAAATATCTGCAAGCCAAATAAAAAAATCATGTCAAAAATTTAAAGAAACTGGAGCGAAGGAAGTTCGCATATTGTGTTCACAGGCACACAGGGAAAGCAGGCCAGACATTTTTACAAAAAATAGTTTATTTTTATTACCAGTTAAAAATGGTTTTTATAATATTATTCAGGGAGAGGGATATATTGATATTCCAATTATAAAAAAAGAATTTAGTGTATATCCATCAAAATTAGATTTTACATTAGACACTTCTATTGTAGGAGATTCTGAAATGCAACATTTAGATTATGCGTATGCATCTAGTTTAATTAGAACATTTACAGAGGATCCCTCCTTGGTTCTTACAATCAGAGGTAGAAAATATACGCCAGATTTTGATTTTTATGTAGGGAAACAGTTAATAAAGGTTTCAAGCGTTCAGACTGAAGTAGATGCAGGATATGAAGGTAAAAATAAAATTGTTTTAATTGAAGCAAAGAATTTTAATGCTCCTAATATTATAATAAGACAACTTTATTATCCGTATAGACAATGGCAATCTCAGACAAAAAAGAAGGTCATCACTTTGTTTTTTGATAAGAATAAGGGTGAGAACATCTATTCTATCTGGCAATTTGAATTTACGGATCCTAAAAATTATAACAGTATAAAATTAGTTAAGTCAGGTAAGTTTAAAATAAAAGATACCAAATAATACACCGACCAAACAAGTATTAATGTTTGCAGAAGCATTAAGAAAAAAAGGCGTGGCCTTGGAAAATGTTTCAAATCCCAAAAAATAAATCTAACGTCGTCGAATGAGTTTAGTAGTTCAATGTGTCTTATTTAGTGACCAAGATGAGAGAAATATTTAATTTGTTATGGAATCTCCAGAAAAAAAATCAAAATTCCAAATATTAGTTAAATATTTTTTAGATAACTTTCCCTTTGAGATATTGATAGGGGAAGAGACTCCTAGAGGTTTTCAAGAAGAAAGAGCTAAATTTTATTTTGAAGAGATATCAGAGTTAGATTCTGCACTTAGAAAAATTGAAAAATACAGCGTTTATTTTTCTGAGTTTTACCCTGATTCACAAAAAATTTCTGAGGCAGAGGCCATCGAATACCATTGGCATTCCTATATCCAAGATTTTTATATTTTGGAGGAGAGGGCAAAAACTATCATTGGGGCACTCAAAAATGATTTACCTAGATATGATATTGGTAATCCAGAGGTTGCAAAACGATTATTATGTCATCTTAAAGACCAAATAACAATAAGCCTAAAAAAAGCACATGACCTAAGAGTCCGACATACACATAAAAAAATGGTAAGAAATTATGATTTGACAAGGGCAATAGCACTTAAGACAATTAAAAATAATACGGAGGGTTTAAAATTAAAGGTATCAGAAATAGATAAAAAGATTGAACAATTTACTACTAAAAGTAAAAATGATTATATTAAAATGGCAAATCGTAATGAATTAGGAATGAAGGAATTTAGAAATTTTTTTGCTCCCCGCTTCGGTTATCTTTTTGCTTTCTTAAACGAACACGATGTGTCAATTTTTAAAGTAGATTAAGGTTCTATCGTCATAAAATAAATTTAGTAAGGAAAAACTATGGTTTATTATGTAATACTTGGTTTAATAATTGTTGTTTTGGTTGGGGTTGCGGTAAGACTATATTTACTAAGAGAAGAGAATAAAAAGGAAGTTGAGGCAGTTGAAAAGGAAAGAGATGAATGTGTTTCTTTTGGAGAGGGAATAACCCTTTATCAAGACAAAATGGTAGCTAAAAAACAAGAATACAAGAACAAAATTTTAGATTTGATAAAAGAAAAGGGGAAAGTTAGTAACAAAGATATAAGGAACAGCCTGGGGGTGTCAGAGGCTTCAGCTACCAGGTATGCTGAAGAGCTGGAGACAGAGAACAAGATAAAGCAAACAGGTAAAACCGGCAGGAGCGTTTTTTATGAGTAATGTAAACAAACGGCTCAGATGTATCTGAGCCGTTTAAGGTAATATAAAAATATGAATATTAGAAAAGCTTGTATAAAAGACCTAAAGGATATTTTAGCCTTGAATTTTGCTTTGTTTAAAAAAGAGCATAAAGACTACGACAAAAGTTTTAATTTGAAATGGACTTATAGCAAAGGAAAAAAACATTTTACTGATAAAATTATAGAAAGAAATAGTTTTGTAGAGGTGGCTGAGTGGAAAGGTAAAATAGTTGGATATTTGTGCGGAGGAGTTTCTATTGGCAGATTTTCTAGAGAAAAGGCTAAATATGCAGAATTACACAACATGTTTGTTTTGGATGAATTTAGGAGTAAAGGGATAGGAACAAAATTAGCAAAAGATTTTATAAGCTGGTGTAAGAAAAAAAAGATTAAATATATAGCAGTGACAGCTTCTGCGAAAAACAATCTAGGCATAAATTTTTATAGAAAGCTTGGGTTTAAGGATTACAACCTAACTTTACAAATTATAAATAAAAAAGGCTAACATACCAGGTGTATTGAAAAATAAGATTATGCAGAAAAGAAATCAAAAAGCATATTTAGTTGGAGCTGGTATAGCATCGCTTGCTTCGGCGGTTTATTTAATAGAAGACGGCGGGTTTGACGGGAAAAATATATATATTTTTGAGGCATCCAATATAACTGGCGGTAGTTTGGATGGCGCTGGTACACCAGAAGAAGGATATATTGCTAGAGGAGGAAGAATGTTTTCTAAGGAAGTTTACAATTGCACGTATGATTTGTTTTCTAAAATACCAATAAGCGAGGCCTCGTCAAAAACATTGTTGGATGATTTTATTGATTTTAATAAAGAAATAAAAACTAATGCCAAGGCAAGGCTTGTACAAAAAGGAAAAATTATTGATTCTTCTGCGTTCGGCGTGAGTATCAATGATAGTGCAGAAATGATTAAAATTTTATCGCTTCCTGAATCTTATTTAAAAGATACAAAAATTAGTGATCATTTTTCTCCAGAATTTTTTAAAACGAATTTTTGGTTTATGTGGTGCACAACATTTGCTTTTCAGCCATGGAGTAGTGCAATAGAATTTAAGCGCTATGTCTTACGCTTTGTGCAAGAGCTTTCCCGCGTTAATACTATGACAGGAATTTTACATACGCGGTATAGTCAGCGCGATTCAGTGTCTATCCCCATAACAAATTGGCTAAAAAAGAACGGTGTTAATTTTTTGATGGAAAGCCGTGTTTCTTCTTTAGAATTTGGGGAAAATGGAAAAAAGGAACAAGTAGAAAAAATTGTTTATCTGCAGGATAAAAAACAAAAAGAGTTTATTTTGAAAAAAAATGATTTAGTCTTTTTGACAAACGGCTCAATGACCACAAATTCTACTTTTGGCAGTATAAAAAGCTCACCGGCTATAAACAGAAATAATCCGCAGGACTCTTGGAAAATTTGGAATGATATCTCAAAAAAGCGTCCTCACTTTGGTAACCCATCAATTTTTGCCAGCCAAATAGATAATTCAAAGTGGGAATCATTTTCGGTTACATTTAGAGATAAAACATTTATTAAATTAATGGAGGGCTTTTCCAAGAATAAACCCGGAACTGGCGGATTGACCACTATTATAGATTCTAACTGGCTTTTAACATTAGTTACTCCGCCACAGCCACATTTTTTAAATCAACCCAATAATATTAACGTTTTCTGGGGATATGGACTATATCCAGACAAAGAAGGGAATTATGTTCATAAAAAAATGTCTGAATGTAATGGCGAAGAAATTATGATTGAGGTTTGTTCTCATCTTGGATTTGCAAAATATTTACCAAAAATACTCAAGTCTTTAGATTGTATACCTTGTATGATGCCGTATATAACCAGTCAATTTATGCCAAGAAAGATAGGAGACCGTCCAAAAGTAATACCAGCAGGAACTAAAAACTTTGCTTTTATTGGGCAATTTTGCGAAATACCCGATGAAGTTGTTTTTACAGTAGAACAATCAGTAAGGTCAGCAATGATTGCTGTATATGGATTATTAAAAATAAAAAAGGATATTCCGCCTATTTACCACGGACAGTATGATCCCAAAGCAATAAAAGAGCTACTTGTGACTGGCCTAAATTTTGGATTACATACACTTATGCCAAAACATAAAAAAGGGTAAGATAAAAAATATGAAGATATTAAAAGCAGAATTTACAAAAGGAATTATTGGGGGTGATTATAGCACTGAAGATAATTTTCCTCAGATTGCTTTTTTGGGGCGTTCAAATTCTGGCAAGTCCAGTGTGATGAATTCCTTAACTGGCAGAAAAAATCTTGTAAAATCAAGTAAGACGCCTGGAAAGACAATTGAGGCAAACTTTTTTTGTATTAATAATTCTTTTTATCTGGTAGATTTTCCTGGATATGGATTTGCCAAGCGTTCTGTAGCTGACCGCAATAGAATGACTAAAAGAATTTTTTGGTATTTGGAGTTTTCAAATGTTAAGCCAAAGGTAGTTTTTCTTATTATTGATGCTAATGTCGGCTTAACCAAACTGGATTGGGAAATGATAAAAGTTATTAAAGAAAATAATCATCACATTATTATTGTTGCCAATAAGATTGATAAAATTGTTAAAGCAAAGAAAGAGGCAAAGCTTTTAGAAATTATAAAGGAAGCGCAAGATATACCTGTTTTAGGATATTCAGCTAAAACAAATGAAGGCAAGGAAGAGTTGTTTAAAAATATTGAAAGTTTTTTATAAAAACACGTTTTAAATAAAAATGTATTTTGTTTATATTCTTGAATGTAAGGATAAGTCTTTGTATGTTGGCTGTACCAATAATTTAGAAAAGCGTTTTAATGAGCACAACAATCTAAAATCTGGGGCACATTACACAAAAATTAGAAGACCAGTAAAGCTGGTGTACACAGAAAAGTTTAATAAATTTTCAGACGCCAGAGCCAGGGAGGCTGAAATTAAACGCTGGTCGCGATCCCAGAAACTCCAAATAATAAATAAAAGGTTGACAACATCCTAGGGTTTGTTAATATTAAGTATAGGGCAGCTGGTAGGAACTCTCTAGCTAGCAGGATTCCCTGCTAAAAACGTGTGTGCAAGCCGTCCGCGGAAAAGCAAGACCCCCCCAGAGCGCACTAGATTCGGGGCCCAATCTTGCTCCGCGAGAGTGATCGCTGATTTCCCTCCTACCAGCTGTCCTTTAACTAGTTCTTTCCCAATTTTCTCATATTTCACCAATAGTGAAATCCAATTCGTCGTGGCCACCATCTCTTAGGTGGCCTTTTTTTATTATTTATCCTGGTTTACATTTAGTGTTTTTTCTGCTATTATATTTAATAATAAGGGCGTGTAGTTCAGTGGTAGAACGCTGTCCTGATAAGACAGAGGTCGTAGGTCCGATTCCTTCCACGCCCACAGTTATTCACAGTTGCAATTATATTTTAAAAAAGTATAATTGCTTTATTACAATTTAATATTTTTATCAAGAGTGCAGAGTAGGGAACTGACCCGTTTAATTCTGCCAGCAACCGTCTTGCTTAGCGAGAAAGGTGCTACCTTCAGCCCGCGAGGGAAAGATAATCTTTAATATCTTCCTTTTTGGAAGATTTTTTATTAGTAAATTTTTAATAAACATGTTTATACCAAAAACATATACAGTAGAAAGCGTAACATCTGGGCATCCAGATAAAGTGTGCGATCAAATTTCAGACGCAATTTTAGACGAATGTTTGAAACAAGATCCATATACAAGAGCCGGGATTGAGTGTTTCGGCAATCACGGGCTTTTGGTGGTGGGTGGCGAGGTCACCACAAAAGCAGATTTTGATGCTGGTCAAATAGCAAGAGATGTTTATGAAAAAATAGGATATGAGAAGAAATTAAATATGATAATAGGTATAGAAAAACAATCTCCAGATATTGCCCAAGGAGTGGATACAGGAGGAGCAGGGGACCAGGGTATTATGTATGGCTTTGCTACAGATGAAACCACAGAATTTATGCCTTTAGCTGTTGTCAATGTTCATAAATTAGCACGAGGTCTGGAGGATTTGAGAAAGCAGGGCGCACTAGACTGGCTAAAACCAGATGGAAAAACTCAGATTACAGTGGAAAACGGAAAAATTAAGGCCGTTTTAATAAGTACTCAACACGATGAGAATATATCCCAGGAAGAAATAAAAAAACAGCTTATAGAAAAATTAATAAAACCAATTATAGGAGATATTTCTGGTATAGATATTTTAGTAAATCCCACTGGTAGGTTTGTACAGGGAGGCTTTGAGGCAGACGCAGGGTTAACTGGTAGAAAAATTATGGTAGATACTTATGGAGGATTAATAACTCATGGAGGTGGATGTTTTTCTGGCAAGGATCCCAGTAAGGTAGATAGATCAGCGGCTTATATGTGCCGATTTGTGGCCAAAAATTTGGTTGCCAATGGTTTTGCAAAACAGTGTTTGGTTTCGGTGGCTTATGCAATAGGAAAAGCAGAGCCCTTGATGGTAGAGGCAATAAATGAAAACGGCGAGAGTTTGGCTGATATTGCAAAAAATAAGTTTGATTTTAAGCCTAAGTCAATTATGGAGCAATTAAACCTAAGACGTCCTATATATTCTCAAACAGCGGCCTACGGTCATTTTGGTAAAAAAACCTTGCCATGGGAAGAAGTTATAGACATTAGATAGAATATATTTTATAATTAGCTTAATAATACAATTAAGCTAATTATTTAATAAGATGAACTTTGATAAGGCCATTAAATTATTAGTCAGCATTATAATTTGTGAGCTTGCTGGCGTAATAGGAAGTTTTTACACAGCCTCGGAAATTCAAGGATGGTACGCCGGATTAAAAAAGCCGTTTTTTAATCCTCCCAATTGGATTTTTGGACCTGTGTGGTCAATTTTATTTTTATTGATGGGAATTGCTTTGTACCTGGTTTGGGAAAAGAATTTTGTTATCAAAAATTTTGTAGGCTCGGCCTTCGACGAGAGTTGGAATAAGGTGTCGGGAAAATTTTGGTCGGGTTCGTGGCAAAAGCTTAATATAATTTTAATTTTTTCGGCCCAATTGGTTTTGAATATCTTGTGGTCTTTAATATTTTTTGGGAGTCATAATCCTGCAGCGGCGTTTTTTGAACTCTTAATGCTCTGGGTGGCCATTGTCTACACAATTGTAAATTTTTATCGCGTCTCTAAGGTTGCTTCGTATCTATTAATTCCGTATATTCTATGGGTGACTTTTGCTGGAATTTTAAATCTTTCAATCTGGATACTAAATTAGAAAAATGGGTTATGCAGAAAGTCCCCATTATTTTTACAATTTTTTTATTTTTGATAACTGCAGGAACTGCCTCGGCTCATCAGCCGAGAATTATTTATTTTCAGCAGGGAGATGTTTATATAAACAATCCCGAAAATTCACAAGCTTTTTATGATGAGCTAAAAGGAGAATCTAGAAGCTATTTTATAGAATCGAATAAAGATTTTAGTTTATATATTAATCTGTTGGTTCCTAATCCCGAAAACAGAGATGCTAAATATTCTGCAAATATTTTTTTATTGGAAAACAATCAAGAACAACAAATTAATTTTATTGATGGAGAAAAGTATGAATGGACGGAATATTACGAGGAATCTGCAAGAGACTATTATCTAAAAGGTCCAGAGCTAGACCAAGATTTTAAAGCTGGGAAATATAAAATAGAAGTATTTAACCAGGGCAATCAAGGTAAATATATTTTGGCGGTTGGCAAAAACGAGGCTTATGACGCAGTATCTTTGCTAAATGTTTTTTGGCAATTGCCTTTGTTAAAAATACAGTTTTTTAAAAGCTCTCCCTTAGAGTTCTTCTTAACGCCCTTTGGAATAGCGGGTGTTGGGATTATTGGGGCGATTTTGGTATTTTTGGCAATTATTTATTACTTGGTCGGGGTTATAAAAGAAACTGTAAAGCACAATCAAGCAAAAACATTGCTTTTGACTTCAGCTGGAATGCAAATGAAGGATGAGATAATAAAGCTATTACAAAAACCTACCTACGATATTACAGTTGCGTTTATTTCCACTGCCTCCAAACCACAAGAAAATCAAGATTATGTAAAAAAAGATTTAAATATTATGCGAGTAGAACTGCGTTTTAACGTGGAGGAAATTGATATAGAAGGAAAAAAAGAAAAAGAGGTTATGGAGCTACTAGAATTAAAGGATATTATTTTTGTGGAAGGTGGAAACACTTTTTATTTATTGAAGGCAATGCGGGCTTGCAATTTTGAAAAAATAATTAGAAAGTTGTTAAAACAAGGTAAAGTATATATAGGAGCTTCGGCTGGAAGTATAGTGGCAGGTAAAACTATAAGAACAGCAAATAAATTTGGTACAGGCGATAACGGAAATATGGTTAGGCTAAAAAGCCTAAAAGGATTGAATCTTGTACCTTTTGATGTCTTTGTCCATTATCAGCCAGAGCACGCTGAATTAATAAGGAAAAAAAGAAGATGGAAATGGCAGAGGAGAAAATTAAGGATTTTAACTGATGACCAGGCCATTTTGGTGCAAGGTAAAGAAACAGTGCTTATTGGCAAAGGAAATAAAATTGTAATTTAGTTTATCGCTCGCCAAATATTTTTTTCTGCGGGGAGAGCCTCTCTACGGGGCACCCTCTCCTCGAAAAACCTATTTGGCTCGCTTATTTTTGTGCGTATATTTGTAAAAGCAAAACCAGGTTCCAGGGAAGAGAAAGTGGAAAGGGTTGATGAGACCCATTTTATTGTTTCTGTGAAAGAGCCACCTGTCAAAGGTAAGGCAAACCAGGCAATAAGAAATGCCTTGGCTGTATATTTTAAAACCGGAACCTCTTCTGTCCAAATCATCTCTGGCCACACCTCCCGCAATAAAACCGTTGAAATTAACTCTAATCTTTAATTTTTTGTGATTATAAATAATGCTCTTGAAAAAAATATTTAACAAGGTAACATAAGGTAATCATGTCTGGGAAAAAGAAAAAATTAAAAGCCAAAAAGTCCGTTAAGAAACAAAAAAAGATACTGAAAAAAAAGAATCCTGTGAAAAGCAGGAAGAGTTTGGCTAAAAAAATAAAAAAACCGGTAAAAAAGATTAAAATACAAAAAAAGATAAAATCAAAAAAAACAATAATAAAAAAAATAACAGCTAAAAAACCAACGGTTAAAATGGTTGTTGCAAAGGAAAAGAAACCCGTAAAAAAAGTAGATGCAAAAAAAATAATTATAAAAAAATCCACACCCAGAGCTATTGCTCCGCCAGAGAATTTTGTGGCAGAGACTTTATTTAAAGCTAGGATCAAAGTAATTGGAATTGGAGGCGGGGGAGGGTCTATTGTTTCTGAAATAGGCAGGTCTTTAGAAAAAGCAACCTTTGTGGTGGCAGATACAGATGTTAGGGCCCTGAAGAAAAAGCCTGGCATAAAATATTTTTGGTTTGGAGAAGAGCTTACGCGCGGGCTTGGTACCGGAGTAAATATTGATTTGGCAAAACAAGCAGCAGAATCTGTCCGCGATAAAATGGGAGATATCTTTAAGGATCAGGATATTATAATTTTTATTGCTTCTCTAGGAGGAGGATTGGGGTCTGGAGCTACGCAGGTTTTTGTTGAAGAAGCTAAAAAGTTCGGTGCCATAACCTTCGGAATATTTACTTTGCCCTTTAAATTTGAAGGAAAAAATAAATCGCGTATTGCTTCAGCTGCCCTAAAATCATTAAGGCAGTCGCTAAACGTCTCACTGACCATACCTAACGAAAAAATATTTAAGGTTATAGATGAATCAACTCCGATAACCAGCGCCTTTTCGGTGGTTAATAAAAGCTTGATTGGGTCGTTAGAAAGCTTGATAGACCTTATTTATAGCCCAGGAATAATCAACATAGACTTTGCTGACCTGAGGACTATTTTAAAAGGCCGGGGAAATATGGCGTTTTTAAATACTATTGAAGGGTCTGGGAAAGACAGAGCCGACAAAATTTGTGAAAAAACCTTTGTTAACCCACTATTGCAAAATAACGCTTTTGCAGCAGAAAAAATTCTTTTTAATATTACAGGAGCTGATAATCTTTCCATGTTTGAGGTGGAAAAAATAAGTTCTCACATATCTACTTTAAATCCTAAAGCCAAGATTATATTTGGTATTTCAAAAAATCCAAAGCTCAAAAATAAAATAAAAACAACTATTTTAATGACTGGTGGAGGAGCCAAAGATGGGATTCTTGAAAAAAAATCAGCAATTATTCCTGAAAAGAAACCAATTATTTTAGAGAACTTAAAAAAGGAAGCTAGAGTTGAAAAACTAAAAGTTCCGAAAAAGAAAAAAACAAAAACAAAAAAATTGCCCGTTCCATTTATGCCCAATCTTAAAGCGCCAGCCGTAATTGCTTCTCCGGTCGGGTCAAAAAAAGATACAGATCCTGGTGAATTAACCTCGGCCTTAGCCAAAAAAGCAATTCGTAGAAATGCCTTAGAAATAAAAAAAGCCGAGGAGGCGGAAGAAAATAAAAAAATAGCTCAAGAAAAAGAATGGGAAATCCCAGCATTTTTAAGAAGAGTGAAATTTAATAAGTAAATTTTTAAAATATGGCAGAAGAAATAAAAAAAGCAATTATTCCTGTGGCGGGATTGGGAACAAGGTTTTTGCCAATGTCTCGCGTTTTATCCAAGGACCTCCTCCCTTTGGTGGACAAGCCCGTAATACAATATATAGTTGAGGAGGTTGTAAAGTCTGGTATCAAGGAGATAATTTTTGTTTTAAGTCCGGGTCAAAAAACTATCTTAGAATATTTTAAAAAGGCTCCAGATTTGGAAAAGCTCCTTATTAAAAGA
>Ga0268281_1000082_pt1 | contig 68587 bp, 60 predicted proteins | sample saktaG_10_FD_190134 | JGI IMG/M metagenome (GOLD analysis project Ga0268281, IMG submission 190134) | Saline water microbial communities from Sakinaw Lake, British Columbia, Canada - sak_2011_5_24_50m | ecosystem: Environmental > Aquatic > Non-marine Saline and Alkaline > Saline ...
CCCTGAAGGTTTATGAACTGACGGGTGTGAATGCAGGGGATAGCCTGTAGGCCGATAGTGACAGAACAAAGATTAAAAGGCTTATAGCCTTCAGCCTTCAGCCTTCAGCCTTTTCTATATAGGCATAGGCGTTGTGATTGTGTATGCTTTCCATGTTTTCCGCTTCCACGCTGTACCATGTGAAGTTCTGATTCTTGTTGATCTTTTCCGCAACGGCCCTTACAACATCTTCCACAAACATCGGATTTTGATATGCCATCTCCGTGACGTATTTTTCATCCGCCCTTTTGAGGAGTGAAAAAATCTCGCTGCTCGCCGATTCCTCCACCAGCCGGATGATGTCTTCTATCCAGAAAAATTTTTTAAATCTCAGTTTGAGCCTTACGACACTTCTCTGATTGTGCGCGCCCATGTCGCTTATTTCCTTTGAACAGGGACACACCGTTGTGACCGGGACGGTGATGCCGACGAGAAAATCATTCTTTTCAATGTTATTCTCACCGCATAGAGAGCACTGGTATTCCATAAGGCTTTTTGCGTTCGAGACAGGCGCGGTTTTTTCCACGAAGTATGGAAATCTTATCTCTATGTGGGCGGATTCGGCGTTGAGTTTTTCCTTCATCTTGCACAGGATTTTCTGAAAGGTCTTTATATTGATCTGACCCCGATACTCATTCAGGATCTCGATGAAACGGCTCATGTGCGTTCCCTTGAAACGGTGTGGAAGATTGACGTACATATTTATAGTGGCATTGACGTGCTGTGTCCCGTTTGCCTTGTCGAGGACTATGATTGGGTATTTTATCCCCTTCACGCCTACTTTTTGTATATCTATATTCCTGTGATCCTTGAGATTCTGTACATCTACCATTTTCATATATGTCTTTATCTTTATGAGCCTGAGTGGTTCTTTGTATATACCGCCTTCGAATTTTCAGATTCCCATACCGCGATACGGGATATCTTCAACCCCATTACAGATGTATTCTCTTCCAGCCTGTTATATATAAATCTGGCAATGTTTTCCGATGTAGGCGATGTGTTTTTGAAAGCAGGAAGATTGTTGAGGAACGTATGATCCAGATCTTCAAGGATTTCATTCACCCATTTTTTTAACACCCTGAAATCCATGACAAGACCATCTGTATCCAATTCTTCGGATGCGACCGTGGCTTCAACTCTGAAATTGTGCCCGTGGAGGTCTTCGCGTTTGCCGCCTATATCCAAAGTATGCGCGGCGGAAAATGTTTTTCTTACTGTAATTTCGTACATATTTTTATATCCTGACAAATTTTTTGAAGAAATTAGACCCACCAGCAGGATATTCAGGGTTGTAATCATCCGAATTTATCCTGTCAACATTTGTTATAGAAACCGGATTATATCCGCGGCCTTTTCAATAATCAGGTCCGCGCCCGCCTCGCGAAGAGCGGCGGCTTCCGAGTGTCCTGTCAATACGCCTATAGTGTACACCCCCACATCCTTCCCTGCTGCAATGTCCATAGGATGATCTCCCACCATTGCCGCAAATCCTGCATCTGTGTCCAGCGCGACAAGCGCCGTCAAAAGGTGGTCCGGATGCGGTTTTACCCTTGTGGTAAATTCCCTGGTGATCACGACGTCACAACAGGAATCTATATCGGGAAACAGCTGCTTTACCGCGGCCATACAGTTTCTTGTCACAATACCGGTTTTTATCTGTTGGCTTCTCAGTTCATACAGCATATCTTTCGTGCCTGCGAACAGTTCCCCCTCTTTTGACCCCTCGGTTTCCATATGACTTATAAGTTCATGTGCCCTGCTGAAAAATTCGTTTTCCCTGCCGGGGTTGTTACCGGAGATGAGATTTTTGCCTGCTTCGATCATTTCCAGTACGTACAGATCCCTTACCGCGTCCGGCGGGGCGCAGTAATCACTCATGAGATCCAGGACAGCCCAGCGCATCTGGATAAAGTCTATGTTCAATTTGGCCAGCGTGCCGTCAAAATCAAACAGGACGGCCTTTAGTAAGTTAGGAATTATTTTCTGCGATTTTCTGGCAGAAAATAATTTTGTTAACGCACTTATCCCGTTTATCGGGGTCAGGGGTCTCATTATGCAAGATCCTTCAGATATCGTTCTATCCTGTTGATCCCTTCGTCTATGTTCTCCATGGAGGTCGCATACGAAAACCTGAGATACCCTTCACAGTTTTTCCCGAAGTCAATGCCGGGTGTGACGCCGACATGGGCCTTTTTAAGGATGTCGAAGGCCATTTCATAGGAATTAGTGGAAAATGCCTTAATATTTCCAAGTATGTAAAACGCCCCTGTCGGTTCCACCGCAACGCCAAGCCCTATCTCACGGAGGCGCCGTATGATGAATTTTCTCCTTTCGTTGAAAACATTCCTCATACGAACTACGTCGCTCTCAGCTTCCCGAAGCGCCGCTATCCCTCCCCACTGTACAAAGGAGTTTGCGGAAATAAAGAAGTTTTGCTGAATCTTCTGCATGGGCCTTATGTATTCTTTCGGCGCGATGAGATATCCCAGTCTCCATCCGGTCATGGCGTACGCCTTGGAAAATCCGTTCAGCACAAAGGCGTTATCGGTGAATTCAAGGATGGAATGTTCCTGATTTTCTTGGTAGGCAAGGCCGTGATATATCTCATCTGAGATTACAGGGATTCCGTGCGATGTTATCTCCGACATCATTTCGGGACTGAGGAGATTACCGGTCGGGTTGGAAGGAGAATTGATCATGATTCCCTTTGTCCTGGGGGTTATCCTTTTCATAATACCTTCCGGTGTATACTGAAAACCATTCTCTTCAAAGACGTTGACACGGGCAGGAACGCCTTCGAAAAAGCTGATATAATTTGGATAGCACGCATAATGCGGGTCGGATATTATTACCTCGTCGCCCTTCTCGATGAGCGAGGAAAAGAGCAGAAACATGGCGGGCGAGGTTCCTGAGGTTACGATGATCCGGTCCGGCGAGATATTCACACCATACTTCGTGAAATAATGTTCGCAGATGGCTTCCCTCAATTCTATCAGGCCGAGGCTGTGCGCGTAGTGTGTCTTTCCATCCCTGATGGCCCTGCAGCACGCTTCGTTTATGCACTCAGGCGTATCGAAGTCCGGTTCTCCGACCTCCATGTGAATAATATCCTTCCCCTTCCTCTCCATTTCCTGCGCTTTTTCAAGAATATCCATAACAATAAAGGGGGGGATTTCAGATGCTCTCTTTGTGATCATGGGTCTCTCCATTTTCTGTTTTTTAAGGTGGGGAAGTTACCTGTCCTGTAGAATCTTGTCAAGGAGTTTGGAGTGCTTTTTGTGGTTTCCCGTGAGATAATCCGGCTGCAACGTTTTTGTGATAATTCTCTCCGGCTGTATCTCCGGAGGTTTAAAGTCAAAGACTATTTCGAGGAAAGACATGATGATGTTAAATGTGGCCCCCCACAGGATCTCTTCTTTTCCATCGCTGTCTTCACGTATCAGACAGGGGAATTTCCACTCATTTTCCGTTTCGTCCGCGGGAGAACGGATAGAAAAAAATCCATAATTGTCTTCATTGTAAAACGCCTTCAGTGGTATCTCTACTATCTTGTCCACCTCCCGGTTGGGGCGAAATCTCCATTTTTCTCCAACGAGTCCCACCACGGGAAAGATTGTTTTTGTGAACATGTGAAGGTTGTAAGAGGGGAGGGGACCGAGAAACCGGACATTGAAAGGACTGAGCCTTATCTCCTCCCATGATTCTCTCACAGCATTGGCAAGGAAGAGAGTTATGTTGTCGAACGCCGCGCTTCCTCTTTTCCTGGCGTACATCAGGGCGTCTCCGTTCAGAAGGGAGGAGCACAGGCTGACAATGAAAAACCTCAGGAAGCGATCTATAAATGGCTCCAGTTTTCCTCCCGGTCCGCTCAGATCTCCGGACTGCGAAACAGCGGCCGATCTTTTGCTCAACAGGAATACAAATTCACCATTGTCCGTCGATTGACCCGTTTTAAAAAAAAGAGGGATTAATACTCCGGCTTCAAGCCATTTCCCATGTCTTCCATCCTGCCCGCAGATCCTTTCCTGGTAGCTGGTTTCGGCAGTTCCCAGTCGTTCTACGATATGCCTTATGATGATATCTCTGTTCATGGTGCAACGGTACTCACAGGATTGCTGGTTTTGTGGAAGTCGATTTCGTCCGCTTAAAATATCCGGGTTTGCCCCGAAAAGATACCTGCAAATTATATTATGAAGGATTTTCTTCCATGTCTTCGTAGTAGAGGGGCGCTTTGCACTTGGCGCAGAGGGGAAGTTCCTGAAGTCTGTCCTCCGGTACGCGATTTTTGGCTCCGCAGTGGAGGCACTGCAATATAAGTTCATCCAGCAGAAATCCGCACCTGCCACAGACAGGCCGGTCTTTCAGTCGATGCCGGAATATGCGGTTTTTTTGCCCGCATCTGAGACAACGGACAATAAAGTAATTTTGGAGCATTCGAACTCAGGGTCATGTCTGTTGGTGGACAGGTTTTATGCCACACATCGCTTCCACATCTTTTCTATCAAGGTATGGAAATCTTTATGGTGCCGCCTCTTCCCAATATATCATGAAGGTGGATATATCCTTCAAGGTATCCGTTCCTGTTTATTGTGGCCAATGTGGTGATCTCATCCTTTTGCATGATCTCTATGGTTTGCGCCAGGGATGCGCCGGGATCAACTGTTTTGGGGTTTATTGTCATCAGGTCGTCTACAAGTTTCCCCTCGAACTCTGTTTTTTTTCTGATGTGCCGCCTCAGATCCCCGTCGGTCAGGATGCCCAGGAGGCGGGTTTCTCTGTCCGTTATAAATATGAACCCAAGGTTCTTCCGGTCCATCGCTTCAATGGCTTCAAGCACGTATGTCCCCGAAAACACCACCGGTATGCCATCGCCGCCGATCATGACGTCCTTTACCCTTGCCATAAGTCTTTGTCCGAGGTGCCCTCCGGGATGAAATTTATAGAAATCCTTTTCGGTAAATCCCATCTTTTTGACAAGGACAACAGCCAGGGCATCCCCCATGGCCAATGTAGCGGTGGTACTTGATGTGGGTGCAAGACCGAAGGGGCAGGCCTCCCTGTCCACGCTTACGTCTATAACCACGTCGCTGTTTTTGGCAAGGGTTGAGCTCATATTGCCGGTAAAGGCGATAATGGACAGTCCGAGGTCCCTCACACTCAGGATGAGTGTGTTCAACTCACTTGTTTCGCCGCTGTTTGATATAGCAAGCATCACATCATCCCTGGTCACGATGCCGAGGTCTCCATGCAATCCCTCTACCGGATGGAGGAAGATGGCGGGTGTCCCAGTACTTGTCAGGGTTGCAACTATCTTCTTTCCCACGAGACCCGATTTCCCGATTCCCGTCACGATTACACGGCCTTTAGCCTCACATATGATCTCGACGGCCCTGGAAAAACCGGCGTCGACTTTGTCGATGAGATTCAGGATGCTTTCTGCCTCTATTTTGAGGACTTCTTTCGCCTGTTTTATTGAATCAGCCATACTTTCCGCCCCCGCCCTCTCACTATATATCAACAAGCAAACAATCACAAGACGTAGAAGTCTTTTGCAGGCTCTATCGAATGATGACGGATTGCACCAGTTTTTCCAGTTTTTCCTTTATATTGAAGATTTCCTCATCGGTGTGGGCGGCTTCGTTCATGAACCCGGGGTCCAGGGTTTTTGAGGGCACAAATTTCTGCAGCACATGGCATCTGGCCCCACCTGTAAGAATCCCAATTTTTTCTATATCTGTTTCTGTCAGGAGGGATTTCACTATGGTTGTCCTGAATTCATAATCAATGCCGGAGTTCATTATCAGCTTTATACTCTCCGCGATATTTTCAGGAGTTATGGATGATCCGGTAACTTCTCCATATTTTTCGAGGGGGGCCTTGACGTCCATGGCTATATAATCCAGAAGCTTACCATCGATCAGTTTTCTCAGGACCTCTGGAAACGATCCATTCGTATCAATTTTGACCATATAACCCATTGATCCTATTAGTTTTATAAATTCAATAAGATCGGGTTGCAATGTGGGTTCACCTCCGGTGATGTTTACAGCGTCAAGCTTGCCCCTCCGCTTTTTGAGAAAGGCAAAGACTTCGTCATCTGCCGTGGTTCTTCTAAACAGGGAGGGCTCTACAAGCTCCGGATTGTGACAGTACGGGCATCTGAAATTACACCCCTGCGTGAATACAGTGGCACATATCCTGCCTGGATAATCAATGAGAGAGAACCTTTGAATATCTCCGATCTTCACCAGATTATACCCGGAATACCTTTCTAGCCTTGAACTCTTCCTGCTTTCCCTTGTTCCACTGTTTTACCGGACGCAGATAACCAACCACGCGGGAAAAGACTTCGCAGGATGCCTCACATGTCGGGCATGCATATTGTTCACCATTGAGATAGCCGTGATTCGGACACACGCTGAAGGTGGGGGAAAAGGTGAAGTAGGGAAGGTGGTATTTGTCGCATACCCTGCGTACCAGCACCTTTACCGCGGACGGATCCTCAATACGCTCACCCGCGTAGATATGGAAAACCGTTCCCCCTGTATATCTGGTCTGAATATCATCCTGGAGGTCTAGCGCTTCGAAAATGTCGTCGGTGAAGTTTACTGGAAGCTGGGTGGAGTTGGTATAGAATTCCGACATGTCGGAACTGTCTCCGTTCCCGGTGGCGCAAATAATATCGGGGTATTTCTCCCTGTCTTTCCTTGCGAGGCTGTAAGATGTACCTTCTGCCGGAGTTGCTTCAAGGTTGTAATTATTCCCGGTTTCCTCCTGGAATTCAAGAAGCCTGTCCCTCATGAAATCGAGTATTCTTTGTGTGAATTTCTGTCCTTCGGGATCCGCAATATTCTTTCCCATAAGATTAAGACACGCCTCGTTCATTCCCACGAGACCTATCGTGGAAAAGTGGTTTTTCCAGTATTCACCGAAACGGTTTCTCACGTCTCTGAGATAGTATTTTGTGTAGGGATACAGATCTTTGTCGGTGAATTTTTCGAGCACCTTCCTTTTTATCTCCAGGCTTTCCTTCGCCAGGACCATAAGATGGTCCACCTGTTTAACAAATTCATCTTCCGTTTTTGAAATATAACCGATTCTTGGCATGTTAATTGTTATTACACCGATGGAACCAGTCAGGGGATTGGACCCAAAGAGGCCTCCTCCTCTCTTCTCAAGCTCTCGGTTATCTATCCTCAACCGGCAGCACATGCTCCTCGCGTCTTCCGGATTCATGTCGGAATTGACGAAATTTGAGAAGTAGGGCACTCCGTATTTTGCCGTCATTTCCCACAGGTACTCGAGATCGGGATTGTCCCAGTCAAATTCCTTAGTGATATTATATGTGGGAATCGGGAAGGTGAAGACGCGTCCTTTGGCGTCTCCTTCGGCCATTACCTGAAGGAATGCCTTGTTGAAGATGGCCATCTCTTTCTGGAATTCTTTGTACGTTTCATTCTGAGATTTTCCCCCGATGATAACGCCCTGGTCGGCATAGTATTTCGGAACCTTTACATCCAGCGTGACATTGGTAAAGGGCGTCTGGAACCCTACGCGTGTTGGGACATTTATATTGAAGATAAATTCCTGAAGGGCCTGTTTTACTTCTTTAAACCCGAGGTTATCGTATCTTATGAAGGGGGCAAGTAGCGTGTCGAAATTTGAGAATGCCTGCGCGCCCGCAGCTTCTCCCTGTAGAGTATAGAAGAAATTGACTACCTGTCCAAGGGCGCTGCGGAGGTGTTTCGCGGGCTTACTCTCCACTTTTCCGGAAGCTCCTTGGAAGCCTTCTATCAGGAGGTCATGCAGGTCCCACCCAACACAATAGACGGAGAGAATGCTGAGGTCATGAATATGAAAATCCCCATTCATCTGGGCGTCCTTGATTTCATCTGGATATATTTTGTTTAACCAGTAGACCTTGCTCACTTCAGAGGAGAGATAGTTGTTCAACCCCTGGAGTGAATAATCCATATTGCTGTTTTCATTTATCTTCCAGTCAAGCTTTCCCAGGTACTGGTCTACAAGATCAACCTCCATTTTGTTGGTAATTTCTCTCAGTCTCGCGTGTTGATCCCTGTATATGATGTATGACTTGGCGGTCTTGCGGTATGAAGAACTAAGGAGCACCTCTTCAACTATATCCTGTATCTCTTCAACAGTCATAATCTTGTTGTCGAAAAGCTTCTCGGCCAGGTTCAGAGCCTTTATTGTAAGCTTTTTTGCTTCTATTTCGCCGAATTCATCGGTTGCCATTCCCGCCTTTGCGATAGCGCGGGTGATCTTTACCGCGTCAAACCTGGCCAGACGTCCGTCTCTTTTTCTTATCTTGCTGCGCATGAACTATTCCCCCGCCCTTTATTATATGAACACAATATATTGTGGTCGTATAATAGGGTTAATACTATATGTTGTCAAGAAGAATTTTTTAAACAGGAGAATTTTTTAAATCTGGTTGGATTGCCCCCTCATTTTTATCTTGATGGCGGAATAAAAATGGTGCTACAAGTTCCCCGGTTTTGGTTGCTCTGCTTCCTATCACATTAAAAAAAAGGGGGAGACACGATACGATATGCTCCGTTTACTTCTGATTAACCCGTCCAATGAACATAAAGGCCTGGGTAATATTAAGGCAACGGCTTGGCCGCCCTTGAATCTACCCTATCTGGCCGCAGTTACCCCGGAACATTATCAAATAGAGATCATTGATGAAGGGGTTGAGCCCTTCCAGTTCCGCGAAGCCGATATCGTGGGCATCACAGCTTTTACGTCTTCAGTGAACAGGGCCTACCAAATTGCTCAAATTTACAAAAAAAAAGGAATACCCACCGTAATGGGAGGGATTCACGTATCAATGATGCCGGAAGAGGCTCTGTTGTTTTGTGATACGGTAGTTGTGGGAGAAGCTGAGGGTGTATGGCCTCAGCTTCTAGAAGATTTTGAGGCCGGTCACCTGCAAAGGCAATATCACGGCTCATGGGCGGATCTTAATGACTTACCTGAACCCAGAAGAGATCTTTTACAAAAGCACCACTACCGCTGGGGAAGCCTCCAGACTTCCCGCGGTTGCCCGATGAATTGCAGTTTTTGTTCTGTCACGGCTTTCAACGGTCGTCGATTTCGCAGGCGGTCTTTGGATGCGGTTATTAAAGAGCTTAAGAAAATATCCCAGAAGATGGTCTTCCTTACTGATGACAACATCATTGGGTATGGTCAGCGGGATCGAGACTGGGCGTATGCCTTTTTTTCCAGAATTGTGGAGGAAGGGATTAAAAAATACTTTTTTACCCAGGCTTCTATTCTTTTTGGAGAAGATAAAGATCTGATCCGTATGGCCGCCAAAGCCGGATTGAAGATTGTTTTCATCGGATTGGAGTCCATAAATCCAAAGACACTTAAATCCTACCACAAAGAACAAAATCTCAGGGAACTTAGTCATGATCGTTATGCGGAATTGATTCACAATATCAGAAAGGAAGGTATCGCATTTCTTGGTGCATTCGTGGTGGGAGGCGATGAAGACGACAGAACCGTCTTTCACCCCACGTTAGAGTTTATCAAATCTTCGGGAATAGATGTTTTACAAATCAGCAAGCCGACTCCCCTGCCGGGTACTCAGCTCTGGAAAACCTTGCAAAAAGAGGGAAGAATTTTAGACCAGAAGTTCCCTGAGGCCTGGGATGAATATCGCCTGACGAAGTTAGTGTTCAAACCAAAACAAATGTCGATTGAAGAAGTGTATGAGGGATTTACCTATCTTAGGAAAATATTTTACAGTCGTACAGAAACCTTAAAAAGGACTGTCAACACCTTGCTGACCACCAAAAGCCTGGTTGCAACGTTGATTTCCTATAAATTCAACGCTTCATACCGGAGGGGGTTTTTAAGCTCAGATCACTACAAGAAATATAACCGCCCAGGACTGGAAAGCAAGTTCATTCCATAGAGTTTTCGTATCTTTGAATGCCCATAGTGTTCCGATGCGGGATGCTGCTCTTCACGAGCCCATCATTCCTAAAAAACTTGACTAGTTCCCATATCTCGTAATAAGAGATTCGTTGTCATAATCAATCAAGGGGGATAAAATTGATTCCAAGATATTCAAGAGACGAAATGACTTATATCTGGAGCCCTGAAAACCGGTTTAAAAAGTGGCTGGAGATAGAGGTTCTTGCGTGTGAGGCCCTTGCTGCTCAGGGGAAGATACCGGCCGAATCACTCAATACTATCAGGAAAAGGGCCGGGTTTGATGTGCAGAGGATTGATGAGATTGAAAAGACGGTCAAGCATGACGTCATAGCCTTCCTTACCTCTGTTTCGGAAAAGGTTGGAGCGGATGCGAGATACATACACATGGGTCTTACTTCTTCCGACATCTTGGATACCTCCCTTGCGGTTCTCCTGAAGGAGGCGTCGGAACTGCTTATCGCGGATCTGGACGAGCTGCTGATTGTCTTGAAAGACAGGGCATTTGAGTACAAGGATACCATTATGATCGGGAGATCGCACGGGATTCACGCGGAGCCGATCACCTTCGGTCTCAAGATGGCCCTGTGGTATCAGGAGATGAGACGGAACAGAACACGCTTAATCAGCGCTAAGAAAACGATCAGCTGCGGGAAGATAGCGGGAGCCGTCGGCACATTCTCTTTTATTGACCCAAGTGTTGAGGAATACGTGTGCGCAAAACTGGGGTTGAAGCCCGCACCCATATCCACGCAGATTGTCCAGCGGGACAGACACGCCGAATATTTTTCAACCCTTGCCATAACAGCCTCTTCCATTGAAAAATTTTCCACGGAGATAAGACATCTTCAGAGAACGGAAGTCAGGGAGGCAGAGGAGTTTTTCTCTCCCGGACAGAAGGGGTCTTCGGCGATGCCCCACAAGAGAAACCCTGTGCTTTCAGAGAACCTCTCCGGTCTCGCGAGGCTTGTGAGGTCATACGCGCTTGCGTCCATGGAAGATGTGGCCCTCTGGCACGAACGGGATATCAGTCATTCTTCAGTCGAACGGGTTATCGCCCCTGACGCCACGATACTCCTTGACTTCATGTTGAGCAGGTTCACCGGTGTTATGAAAAACCTTCTTGTGTATCCCGAGAGAATGATCGCTAACCTGAATATGACCAGAGGGTTAGTATTTTCGCAGATGGTGTTGCTGAAATTTATTGAAAAAGGAATGTCGAGGGAAGATTCCTATGCGATTGTCCAGAAGAGCGCTATGAAATCGTGGAATGAGGGGCTTGATTTCAAACGGTTACTCCTCGAAGATGAACAGGTTATGTCATGCCTGAGCGGGGAAGATATAGAGAACGTGTTCAGGCTGGAAAATTTTCTTGGCCATATAGATTTTATATTTGACAGGGTGTTTGGAGGAGAAGATGAAAACGCTTAGGACCGTCTTGATAATGTTTTTCCTGGTGGGAATTTTTGGGTGCAGTTACGTGAAGGAGTATATTGAAATTGCGGAGAACGGTACCATTTCAGGGGAATATTTCGATACACTGAACAGGTACACGAGGGAAAAGACGCTATATTCCGAATTCGAGACAAGTATCAGCGTTGTCGCTACATGGAAGAACAGAGAATTTATGGATGCGTACCTCTCGGAATACTCCAGGCTCTATCTCCTGACTGCCGCGGAGAAAAAGCAAAGGAAAGACATACTGTCTGATACATCGTCCGATCTCAGGGAATTTCTGTTTTACGCGTATATCCCTGACAGGGACTCCAACGATTTCTCGAAGCCTGATTCCGTCTGGAGGGTGTTTTCTTCCGGCGAAAGAGGAGAAATGCTGGAACCTCTGGACATAAGAGAGATCGACAGCACCCCACTTGTTACAAAGTTCTTTCCCTATGTGAAGCCCTATGGAAAATTCTACAGTGTGAAATTCTTCAGATCTCCGTTTTCAGATAAGAACGATACTGTGGCGGAAGACGGGCCGGAGCTTGTTTTTACAGGTGTGCTTGGAAAGATAGAATTGGAATGGAGCGCAGGTAAAAACAAATAAACGCCGTTTCGATCCATGGTCGATGGTTTGTAACCACAACATCTTGTGGTGCTTTCTGCTTGACATACAAATTGAGTTACACCTATACTCCCCCAAACTGAAGGGATGCCTTCCCTGTTTGTGTGCTTGGGGGGCAGGTTTTTTCAGAAACAGAGTGTAAAAGGATGAAATATTGGAAGATAAGACCGGATATCTGATGGATAGTGGGGAGGAAAATATCCGACTGGACATTAAGACAGACCCTGAGGCTGTCAGGAAACAGGCCGGCTGGTGCGGCATAAGGCCGGGAATGCGGGTGCTTGACGCGGGGTGCGGGTCGGGGATAACGACGTCCATCCTGTATGATATGGTCCAGCCGGGTGGAACGGTAGTTGGCGTGGACTATTCGGAAGACCGGATAAGATACGCGAGGGAACATTATGGTAGAGATGGCAAGATAGACTTTCATCTTCGTAGTCTGACGGGGGCTTTTGACGGCATAGGGCAATTCGATATAATATGGGTGCGCTTTGTATTGGAATATTTCCGTGCTGAAAGCCGGGATATTGTAAAAAATCTTGCAGGTCTCCTCAATCCCGAAGGTTATATCTGCCTCCTGGATCTTGACCACAACTGCCTCAACCACTATGGGCTGTCTCCGCAGATGACGAAATTATTGCACAGGCTCATGGAGAGGCTGGATGACGAATATAACTTTGATACCTATGCGGGTAGGAAGTTGTACTCATACCTCTATGACCTTGGATTGGAAGATATCCAGATGGATCTTGTCCCCCATCATCTCTTCTACGGAAAAATCGGCGACAAGGACGTTTTTAATTGGACCAAAAAGGTGGAAATGGCAGTCGCAAGGCTCGGTGATCTCTTTGACGATTATCCCGGCGGCAGCAGTACCTTCTCTGAAGAATTCGAGAGATTTCTTTATGATCCAAGGAGCTTTACCTATACCGCCATGATACTTTGCAAGGGGAAGAAACCTGTGAGGGGCTAACCCTGGATCACACCTGTTCGAGATAAAATCCCTTTTCTTCGAAGAGCTTCAGACAGGCGTCCACAACTTCCGGATCATAGATGGTGTCTCTGCCCTGCCGTATCTCCTTTAATGCCTCGGCTATACCGAGGGATGGCCGGTAGGGTCTGTTAGTTGCCATGGCCTCCACTATATCCGCGACTGCCATAACCCTTGATTCCATCAGGATGTCATTACCGGAAAGCCCGCCTGGGTAACCCGAACCATCCAGCTTTTCATGATGCTGGCGCACGATCTGGGCGACCGGATACATGAATTCGATATTTTTTAAGATATTGTAGCCTGCTTCAGGATGGGTTTTTATCATGCTGAATTCGATATCGGTCAGTTCTCCGGGTTTGCTGAGGATTTCCGCCGGAATATTTATTTTTCCTATATCATGGATCATGGCGGCCATACGAATGCCGCTGATTTTATCTTCCTCGAGATTCATCTCTTCGGCAATGGCAACGGCGATATCCATTACCCTTTTCTGGTGGCCGGACGTGTAAGGATCTTTCGATTCCACAATAACCGCCATAGCGTCGATGGTGCTCTGCAGGGATGTCTTGAGCACCTCCACGCTCTTCTCAAGGTCGGTAATATCCTTTATGGTTCCTATCGCCCCGGACACTTCACCTGCTGAACAAAGGTTTGGAGAACAGCTTATATTGAAGAGGCGCCCACTGCCATCTCTGGTAAGAAGCACACCCGTAAAGCTCTTGATGGTTTCCTTGCCGCTTCTTACCTGTTCGAAATGCCGTGCAAAACGCCTGACATCTTTTTTTTCGACGAAGTCTATAAAATATTTCCCTATAGTTTCTTCTTTTTCGTACCCCAGTATGTTCTTCCACGCGGGATTGATGTAGTTGAATGCCCCATCCGCATCCAATGTATAGATGATGTCGGGCGCGTTCTCTCCCAGGGCCCTGAACTGTTCCTCGCTCTGTCTGATTTTCTGGTAGGTCTTGGCGTTGTTCATGCTGATACCGATCTGGGGCGCTATACCCATAAGGAGGTTTATATCGCTCTGACTGAAGGGCTTTTTTGTCTGCCGGTTCTCCACGGCCAGTACTCCCTCTGACCTTCCTTCATATATTATGGGCACGCAGGCAAACGATTTTACTCTCAGCATTTTCATAAATTCGAGTGTCTTCGACGTAACACCCTCTTTGATTTTATCGATATTGTCTATCAGAAAAGGCCTCTGTTCCCTGAATGCCACGACAAACGGTCCGAGCGAATCGGGCTTGTCCAGGTGGAACATTGTATGTCGCACCAAGTCTTCCAGGTCGGGGCTGTATCCGTATCCCGAGGCGTATACAAGATGAAGCCGCTCTTCGTCGGCAAGCATGATCGTTCCGCGGTCGAAACCTAGGCGCTTCCGGAGGACATCCATAGTGTAGGAGAGGAGTTGATCGGGATTCAGTATGCCGGATGTGCCCTGGCCTATCTCCTGTATAAGCAGGGCGGTGTTATAGCGGGCATTGGTCTGTTCGAGAAAGTCGCCGGCTATTTCGCTGTCGTTTTTGAGTTTTGAGTGAAGTTCTTCCTTCTCCATGTGTTCCGAGTAAGCGGAAATGCCTGTTACAAACAGGGAGCATGAAAGCGTCAGGATTATCCAGTACACGACCGGCAGTATGAAAAAGAGGCCGAGGCACGATATGACGCTGAGAATGCTCGTATAATTGCGTATGCGCTTCCATATGAATGAAGGGGCCTGTTCCCAGGTGATGATGTATGTGCAGGCGCTATCCCCTTTGTGCATGCAGGTAGGGTGGTCAATCTCGGCAAACTGGTTTGTGAACATCTTGGCCACTGCCTCAAATGTTCCCATCCTGTTTTCACACTGGTAGGGTTTTTCGACAACGCCCTCTTTCGGGGTTACTGTTATTTCAATCCTGTTATTGTCAAGTCGTTTTGTGGTGAGTGTGCACGCACGACTTAACTGGTTGTACAATTTCTCCATCACCGCGTATGCGGTCGCGGGGGTGATAAACCCGAGGGCGTATTGCTGTACGGGCAGACCTGCCTTGGAGAGGCCGGAATAGTGTCCCGCTTCTCGGGCGATGTTGGTGTTGCCTGTCTTGCGGACGATAATCTCGTAGAAGCGATCAACCTGGTCCTGTGTAAGCCAGTGTCCGGCATCTTCCATCTGATAGTTGGCAATCCCCGCGTATTCCAGAATGGGGTCAATGTCTGTTCCAGGATGTTGTTTGTTTATATATTCTATGAAGATCTTTATGATCCTTATGTTATAAAGCGGGGTATCATTCATTTTGTCAGGTATCTCCTGATAAGGAATCTGATGAGGAGCCTGATCTTTGCCTTCAGTCTTCCCTTCATGTAGTCCAGAAAATCTTTTCCATACTGCATATCCATGATAAACATTATATATTGTTTCTCATACGATATATCCTCGTTCTCCAGATATGTGTGGGGATATATCAGAAGAGGAATTTTTTCGACTGTATATACCTCTGTCAGGCGGGAGACCGCGCTGGACAATATGTCCCAGGGCAAAGATGCCGAATCGGTTATTATGATCTTGATACCGTTCAGGAGTTCGGACAGATTAAGGCCCAGATCTGATTGGTTTACGATAAGAACAGCCTTCAATTCGTGCATATAGGTGAGGGAATATGCCTTACATTTTCTTGTTAATCCGTAACGTTTGTACAGTTCTTCCAGTGATTCATCACCGGAGGCCTCGTGTCCGAGGCGAAGTATATCGAGAAGCAGTCCGTTGGAACTGTTCCTGTAGAAGCGTTCGAGTTCGAACAGATCGGAGGTCTCAAATTTCCTCAACAGCCACCCGTCGGGGAATTGTCCCTGCGGAGACACCGTTGGATGGTTCTTGTACGCGAAGAGATCCAGTGAACAGCCTCTTGGGCTCCTGAAATGTCTTGCAAAATCTCCAAAGAACATATCCATGAATTTGGTCTGGGAGCGGTAATAACAAATCCAGTAGTCCATTTTAAAGGCCGGCAGCCGATAGAACCCCTCAAAGTAGTGCATTATCTGTCTCAAGAAGGGGACTCCCGTATGTTTTCTGGTCCCCGGCACCGGTCTTGCGGCAAGATGATGAACCATCCATGAGCGTTCATAAGCCTTTACCATGGAAACGTGACCGTATATCTGACCGTTTTCCTGATAGTTTAAGTGAGTGAAAATCTCAGGTTTGTCCTGATATAGCTTGCGATAAGTTTCCTTGAAATCATTCCTGTGGCGCTCGATAAAATTGTACTTCCCGGGATAAATGAAGCCGGTTTCGAAAAAAAACTCCCACAGGGCGTCCATACCTGTTTCGTCGCAGACATGAAAGTTCACGTCCGTAATGTTACCCAGTATATTACTCAGCCTCCCGTAATTGGTGACATTCATGTCCAGGATTGCCAGGCCGCAGCGGAACAGACCTTTTTTTTCTTTTCGAAGGTACAGGACCTGCGCGGTACACGGCATGGTTATTGCGCCTGAGTAGTTTATATTGAGTTTAGAGATGATCATGCCAGGGATCAGAACAGCCTCATCGTTTCTTTCGTGTACCGAGAACCCGGTAACGGAGATATCATATATGTCACGCTGCATCCCCTTCCCGGAAAGGGGATGTTCAAAGCTTATGCTGGACGACGGCGCTAGTCGCATCCTGGGGCTGCGTATCTTTCTGCCCTTAAAACGGTTGAATTGTCCCACCAGAGGGGCGACCACGATTTCTTTAGCGGACATGTTACCCGTCTGGTGAATAAACCGGCAAGAGCCGGAGAAGATGACCCTTTGATCCCGGTATAGATTAAGGGTAAGTGGTTCATCCTGATTCAACCAGTGAAAAGACCCGCCAAAGTCAGGTGTAACTTTGATACGGAAAGAAAGGGGACTGAAATCAAGCAGATCGCCTCTGGCCAGAAACCCGCTTTGACTGAGCTCGGCGGTAACCTCGTGGCATGTGTATCGCCTGGCCTGTCGTTTTCCAAGGACATAGCCTGTATCAGGCATGTGAATTGTAAAACAGTCCCTGCTGATATTTAACAACTTTGCCGGCATTATTATTGCCGATATGCCGTTGTCAATCAGCAGATTCAGAAAATGATAGTTCTCAAAACCTGTTGTGTTTTCTTTTGACCACTGACAGGTTATCGTTTCTCCCATGCATGGCTGTGGACAGGCGCGTACGAAGATATCTTCTTCATACCGTGGATCTTTCAGGTGGGTCCACAGGTATCCGTTGGTGAAGTTAATGTGATTTATGATGTTGGTAAGTTTTTTCTTGTTTATCCTGGGAGAAGATTTAGGGGGTTTTGTAAGATCCTGATGTTTGAACAGCCGGGGCGACAGCAGGGACTTTCTTTCCAGCTCCTCCCGGGAGGGTTCAACGGGGAGGGTGACACTGCTTTCCATGATCTTCTCCGCGCTGTCTTTCTTTACGATCTCAGCGTCAAGGAAGCTATGGAAACTAGTGTCTTTTTTATCGGAATGACCCATTTGTCACCCTCCGTTTTGCCATTCATTGTGCTACAGGTGACATACCGGCCGGCACGTTGGATGTTCGTGGTGTATCTGCCTGACAAGCGTATTCCCAACATATCTGTTGTGATGTTTTATGCGCATGGGAATAAGCTTGAGCTTCAGGAATCCACGCCGTCTTTCAATTTTCTGGAGCATCTGAAGGTGACCACCCGGCGCGCGTCCAGCGTCAGCTCTTTTCCTGTCTGGGGATTTCGGCCTCTGCGAGGATTTTTCGCCTTGACCGACCACTTGCCGAATCCGGATATAAGGATGTCCCTTCCCTCTTCCAGTTCCTTCTTCATAAGTTCGAGTGTGCTTTCCACTATTTTTACGCTCTTTTCTTTTGAGAATCCCGTGCAGGCATGCACATTCCTGGCGAGTTCCGCTTTTGTAAGGGCCATGTCTTTTACCTCTCTATAGTTCTTATATTGATTTTCCGTATATTGGGGAAGTGGCTCCTTCTCTAATATCGGGAAGAAGCCACCAGCTCCGCATTACCTGGATTACAAAATCCTGCCGATTGTCATGATTTCAGCTTCTTTTGTGCCTTCGTACAGCTCAAGTATCTTGGCGTCTCTGTACCACCTCTGTACTTTGTATTCTTCTATGTAGCCATATCCTCCATGGATTTCAACGGCGGCATTAGCACAGAATACTGCGGTTTGACCACCGTAATATTTGGCCATTGCTCCGAGGTGAAAATCAGGGTGACCCGAGTCCGCTGACCACGCGGCTTTGTAAACGAGGTTCCTCAAGGCTTCTACCCTGATCGCCATCTCTGTCAGCTTCTGCATTGTAATCTGAAAGGTGCCGAGCGGTTTACCGAAAGCGGTTCTTTCCTTGGAATACTTTACGGCTTCATCGAGGCAGCCTTGAGAAATTCCGAGCGCCTGCGCGGCTACCATGATCCTCGTTATATCAAAGAAATGCATTAACTGGTGAAACCCTTTTCCCTCTTCACCGATAAGATTTTCCTGGGGCACCCGGACATCTTCGAGGGAGATCTCAGCGGTATCGCTGGCTCTGATTCCCATCTTGCCGTGAATCTTGGTTCGCGTGATGCCGGGGGTGTCGGAAGGCACTATTATCTGGCTGAATTTGTGATGTGTCTTGGCGTCAGGGTTTGTGATGCACTGGCATACCATCCAGTCGCAGACGGTTCCATTCGTAATGAACATCTTGCTCCCGTTGATTATATAGTCACTACCGTCTTTTACAGCCCTTGTTCCATATCCTGCCACGTCTGTTCCGGCGTTCGGTTCCGTATATGCGCCCGCGCTCACCTGCTCGCCCCTGCACACAGGAGGCAAATATTTTTTCTTCTGTTCTTCCGTCCCGAAGTAATAAATCGCTTCACATCCAAAACCGGCCGCCACTATATTGAGGCCGACACCCATGTCAACCCTGGAGACCTGTTCCGTTACCAGGGCGTTTCCCAGTATTCCAACGCCTGATCCCCCGTATTCTTCCGGTACCCACGCGCAGACAAGGCCGTTTTCCGCACCTTTCTTCCGAATCTCTGGGGTATATCTTTCTTCCTTGTCACATTCCTCCGCGATAGGCGCTATTTCTGCTTGGGCAAATTTGTACGCCATATCCTGTAACATCCTCATTTCTTCGGGCAGTTCAAAGTCCATTTTTTCCTCCTGTTGTTTGTTAACAAATTATCCCTGTTATTTGCTGTAGTCATACACGCCTTTTCCCGTTTTCCTGCCGTATCGCCGTGCCCTTACCAGCTGTTTTAATAGGGGAGCGGGTCTGTATTTGTCACCCAGCTCTTCGTGGAGCCCCTCTATTACATGCAGAAGTGTGTCCAGGCCAACAAGATCGGAGAGCGCCAGAGGTCCGATCGGGTGGTTGCATCCCAATACCATCCCCTTGTCTATGTCTTCCGCGCTTGCGATTCCTTCGCCCAGGGTGTAGAACGCCTCATTCAGCATGGTGCACAGTACCCTGTTTACGGCAAAGGCGGGCGCTTCCTTTACGATAATGACTTCCTTACCGATCTTTCCCCCCCATCCTTTCGCGATCTCCAGTGTTTCTTCGGATGTTTCATAACCTTTTATGATTTCCAGAAGACGCATGACCGGCACGGGATTGAAGAAATGGGTGCCTATGAATTTATCCGGTCTTTTTGTAACTGATGCTATCTCCGTGATGCTGAGGCCGGATGTGTTAGTGAAAAAGAGACACCGGTCCGGCACTATCTCTTCCAGCTCGGAGTACACCTTCTTCTTTACATCCATTACCTCTATAACCACCTCGACCACTATATCGGCGTCACAGGCAGCTTCTTTCAGATCCAGAGTGGGCTTAAGCCTTCCGATGATGGCATCTGCCTCTTTCTGTGTCTTTTTCCCCTTTGACACGTCGCGGCTGAGGTTTTTCTTTATCGTGTTCATACCGCCGTCAATAAAACGCTGTTCGATGTCTCTCATGGAGACATCATAACCCGCCTGCGCGCAGACCTGGGCGATGCCGCTGCCCATCAGACCTGCACCCAAAACGCATACCCTCCTTATTTCCATGCTTATCTCCTGTACGATTTATTCCCGGCAACTGATCAGGTATCAAAAACCACCCAGTGTTTTTTGTTGTACGGGCAGGGACTGAAGTCGTCCCTGTTCACTATTTTTGTCCGGCAAAGCCATTCCTATTATAAGAGTAGCTGTTATGTCAATAATTTATAACAAATTTTACACATAAAAGAGAAAAGTTTTGAGTTTCGGGTTGAAGGTCACCGGAACCTTGCCGGCAGGGGCGACTTCAGCTGTCCAAGGTAATGAGTGGAGGCTAAAGACTCCCAGTATAGTGAGAACACAGCTTAGCGCCCGGACCCTATATTCCCAGACTTCTTTTAATCCTCTCCGCTATCTTTCTCACCCTCTGCATGGCTTCATCCTCGTTGATTGTAAGAAGCCTGCGGTTTTCCATCACTACCCTGCCGTTTATAACCACAGTCTCCACGTCTGATCCTCCCGCGGCATAGACGATGTGGGAATATTCATCATACATCGGAGTAAGGTGGGGTTTGTTCAGGTCGATAATTATAATATCCGCCTTCATGCCTGTCTTCAATGATCCTGTGATATCTCCCATCCCCAGCACCCGGGCGCCGTTTCGAGTTGCCATTCGCACTACTGTTTTCGCGGACATCACCGTGGGGTCGAGCTTTTCGGCCTTTTCAAGCTTTGCGGCCGTGCTCATCTCACCGAACATGTCGAGATTATTGTTGCTGGCGCAGCCATCGGTTCCCAGCCCGACAGTGATGCCATGTTCCAGCATGATTGATATGGGCGCGGCCCCGGAAGCCAGCTTCATATTGCTTTCGGGATTATGAACTACCTTGCAGCCGTGATCGGCGAAGATCTTTATGTCTTCTTCATCCATGCAAACACAGTGGAAGGCGAAAAAATGTTCATCGAGACAGCCGATATCCCTTAAAAATGCGGTTGCCCTTTTGCCGAGCTTCTCCTTCAACTGCTTTGCTTCCCCTTTGTTCTCAAGTAAATGAGTTGCGAAGGGGACGTTGTATTGATCAGCCAGCGCCTTGGCGTCTTTAATAAGTTGGGGGGAACATGTGTACAGTGAGTGCGGTTCAACCATAATATTGACAAGGGGGTCTTCGGCCCACTTCTCGATAAGCATGCGAGTGTACGCTAATCCATCCTCAGGGTTTTTTGCGTTTGGCGAGGGAAAATCAAAGAGTGCTTCTCCAAGGAGGCACCGCATCCCGGCCTGGCGGGCGACCTGGGCGGTTTCATCTTCGAACAGATACATGTCACAGAAGGTCGTTGTCCCCGATTTTATCATTTCAGCGCACGCGAGCATACTGCCCCAGAAGGCCAGTTCCGGATCAACATTTCTGGCCTCGGCGGGGAATATGTAATTGTTCAGCCAGTCCATCAGCTCCATGTCGTCAGCTATACCCCTGAAGCATGTCATGGCCGCGTGGGTATGGCTGTTTATGAGGCCGGGCATGACCAGACAATTGCGAGCGTCTATGGTCCTGCGGCCTGAAAATCGCGTTTCCATATCTTCTGACCGGCCGATACCAGCAATCGTATCTCCATCTATGGCGATAGAGCCGCTGTGAATGATAGAATCTTTTTCGTCCGACGTGAGGATTCTTCCTCCTGATATGATGATATCAACTTCCCGCATCCCGGGGCATAGCCTCCTTGATCTGAAAATCTCATTTTGATACGGATGTCTTCTTATCACAGCATTCCTTTGGTCTTCAAGAAGGAATATCCCAAAAACCCTTAATTCGGGTTTTACCAGGGTCAATTCGCCTTTTATTATTATTCTTGATTATTTTCACGGATTTGCTAGACTGCCAGGAGATATATTATGAAAGGAGGATTGGGAAATGGAAGAGAACAGAGACAACGGGACAAAAGGTGTTTTTGTAAGGGAATTTGCAAGGGCTGTTCCCTGGGGGATTGTAGTCATCATAACGGTTCTTATATGTTTCAGTTTTATCAGCTATGGTGGCAAAAAAATGATAGATTATGCCCAGAGAAATGCCGCAAATACAATACGCCAGATAGTTACAGACCCGGTCCTCGTCGAGGGTATTAAAGTAAATATCAAGGAGGGGGTAGAGTACACTCTTACCAGAGCAAAAACCGAGATAAGGAATGTTCTGACGGATCCTGAATTAAAACAGGATGTAAAAGAGGCCCTGGAATACACCGGAAACAGGAAATAGGTTTATGAAAATTCTGTTTGTCTGCACCGCCAATATCTGCCGGAGCTTTATGGCGGAGCGCGTATTCAGGAAAAGGGGAGAGGAGAATGGCCGCGGCGACATCGAGGTGTCATCGGCTTCCCTTTTTGATATGGAAGGAGCCCCGGGTGATCCAGGAGCTGTTGATATTCTGGAAGAAAAGGGGTTTAATGGTTACGGTCATAAATCGAGGATGTTGACTTTGGATATGGTCGCTGAAACCGACATGATACTTGTGATGGAGCACCAGCAACGGAAGACGATCATTGAAAACTATCCTGAAGCAAAAGAGAAGACCTTTCTCTTAAAATCATTTTCCAGTGGCTGCACTCAGTTGAACAGCGGTGACGTGGATGATATCAGGGATCCGTACAAGCTTTCAAGCTATTATTACAGGCTTTGTTTCGCGGAAATATACCTGGCTATTGAAGGAGTGCTGAAATGTATTTAGAATACTGGGGTCTTAAGAAATTCCCCTTTGAAAATGTTCCGGATCCGGCCTTTATGTATTATTCTCTCGAGCACGAAGAGGCGCTATCCCGGCTCCTGTACGCGATAGAAAGGAACAAGGGTATAGTCTTGATTACCGGGGAGATTGGCAGTGGAAAAACGATGTTGACCAGGGTGCTGATACAGCAGCTTCCTGATGAAAAGTTTGATATAGGATTAATGACCAATCCGACTCTTGAGCCTGTAGATTTCTTGAGAGAAATTCTCCACAGTCTTGGTTTGGATCCGGATATGGATTTGCCAAAGTCTTCCCTCTTGAAATTATTGAATGAAAGAATGCTGGAGAACCTCCGGAATGACAAGATGACACTGCTGATATTTGACGAAGCACATTTGATTTCCACTGCAACCTTTGAAGAAATACGGTTGTTGCTGAATTTCCAGCTGAATGACATGTTCATGCTGACCATTATCCTGCTTGGTCAGCCGGAGCTGAGGGCTATCGTTAAGAATATTAAACAACTGAATCAGAGGATTGCCTTAAAATATCATTTGAATTCTTTGAATCTTGATGAAACAATAAAATATATAGATGCCCGCCTCAAAAAGGCCGGTTCAGATGGCAGTATAATTAATCGACAGGCACTGAATGAGATATACTCTTATACGGGTGGAATACCCAGGGTGATAAACAACATTTGCGACACGAGCCTTATGACAGGATTTGCTTTAAAGGCAAAGGTTATTGATCCTGAGATTGTCAAACAGGCTGTACGGGATGTTGATTAGATTGTATGAAGGAGTCAACAGGGAAACATATGATAATAACAGAGAAAACCAGGCCGGTGGCCAATCCCTTAATCGTACTTCGCGAGGAATTCGATGACTGGGCAATACTCTTTGACCCTGACACCGGCAAAGGTATGGGTCTTAATCCAACGGGTGTTTTTATATGGAAACTCCTTGACGGCTCTTACACATTAAACGACATACTGGAAAAGCTGCGTGGAGAATGTGAGGATGTGCCCGAAGAGGCGGAAAATGATCTCAAGGAGTTAATTCGGGAGCTTACAGAACGGGGCCTGGCCGGTTTTGAAATTGCCGGGGGATAATATCTTATGAGGATAATGAGCACCCCGAGGTCTTTGGATTTAGATATTACAAATGGTTGCAACCTGCGGTGCAAATACTGCTCTCATTTCAGCAGCGAGGGGGATGTCAGCCGGGATCTGCCTGCGGAAGAATGGCTGGATTTCTTTCAGGAGCTGAATCGCTGCGGGATTATGACAGTCTGCCTTCAAGGGGGGGAGCCCTTTTACCGGAAGGACTTGCCTGAACTCATTGAAGGAATCGTCGAAAACCGGATGCGCTTCAATATATTGAGCAACGGAACACTGATTACAGACGAGATGGCGATTTTCTTAGCTTCAACTCACCGCTGTGATGGTGTTCAGGTCTCCATTGATGGTTCTGATGCCCCGACACACGATGTTTTCAGAGGCAAGGGCAGTTTCTCCAGGGCTGTGAAGGGAATTGAAATTTTAAGGAAACATAGTGTTCCGGTATCTGTAAGAGTTACCATTCATAAAGAGAACGTCCATAAGCTTGAGGGAATAACCCGGTTTTTACTGGAAGACTTCGATTTTCCTGAATTCACAACCAATGCGGTTTCTTTTATGGGACTCTGCCGGGAAAATGCCGAAGAGGTTCAACTTACCGTTCCCGAACGAACCCTTGCCATGGAAAGTCTCTTGACTCTGAACAGGAAGTACAACGGGCGAATTGGCGCTACGGCAGGCCCTCTGGCTGAAGCGATAAACTGGATGATGATGGAACAGGCCCGTCGTGAAGGTAAAGAGAGCCTTCCCGGGGGAGGATATCTTACCGGATGCGGTTGCCATACTAGCAGTCTTGCGGTCCGCGCAGACGGCGCAATAGTTCCATGCGCCCAGTTAAGCCATATAGAGTTGGGGCGCGTGGGCAAAAGTGATCTCAAAGAAATCTGGCAGAATCATCCCGAACTGAAACGGCTGAGGAGTCGACATAATATTCCCCTCGGTGATTTCGATTTTTGCAGGGATTGCGATTACATCCCTTATTGCACCGGTAATTGCCCCGCGCTGGCCTATACGATTACAGGTCAGGTAAATCATCCAAGTCCTGACGCGTGCCTGAGGGATTTTTTAAAAGAGGGCGGAAAACTTCCCTGTAATAATAGTGAACAGTGAACAGTGAATAGTGAACAGTGAATAGTGAATAGTGAACAGTGAATAGTGAATAGTGAACAGTGAATAGTGGACAGTGGACGGTGGACAGTGAATAAAATGACAGTCATAAAAGAAGAACGAAAATTTTCCCTGAATCAGATTTACTTTTACCTGACGGAGGGGTGCAATCTTCGCTGCCGTCATTGCTGGCTTGCCCCGAAATATCAGGATGATACTCATACTCATCCCAGCCTTTCCCTGAACCTTTTCAAGTCCATAGTAGAGCAGGCCAGACCGCTGGGGTTGTCAACGGTCAAGCTGACCGGCGGCGAGCCTTTACTCCACCCGCAAATTCGTGAAATCCTGGAGGAGGTTCGCGCCGGAAAGCTCAGGCTGGTTGTGGAGACCAACGGTCTTTTGTGCACCAGCGAACTCTCTCAAATGATGGTGTCATGCAACGATCCTTTCGTGGCGGTGAGCCTCGATGCCGCGGACGCGAAAATCCACGAGTGGATGCGCGGCGTTTCCGGATGCTTTGAAAAAACTATTGAAGGAATCAATAATCTCGTAAATGCCGGCATTAAACCCCAGATCATCATGACGGTGGCGCGTTGTAACAGAGACGAGATCGAGGCGGTTGTGCGCCTGGCGGAATCAGTGGGGGCAGGTTCCGTCAAATTTAATGTTCTGCAACCCGTGGCAAGAGGAAAACAGATGCACGAGGCAGGGGAAACTCTGGGCATAGAGGAACTTGTGGAACTCGGGCAATGGGTTGAAAATACCCTCTCCGTTTCCACAAGCCTGCCGCTCACCTTTGATCATCCGCCTGCCTTCCGTCCTCTGGGAAAAATGTTTGGAAATAACGGCGCCGGATGTAACACGTGCGGCATTTTTGGCATTCTCGGTGTCCTTGCCGATGGCTCATATTCTCTGTGTGGCATCGGTGAGACGGTGCCCGAGCTTGTCTTCGGGCATGCGGATATTGATCGCCTCGACGATGTCTGGAACAATTCTCCCATACTCCGGGAACTTCGCGAGGGTCTCCCTGCCCGCCTCGAGGGTATTTGCGGGAAATGTCTTTTAAAGAGCATCTGTCTGGGAAACTGTATAGCTCAGAATTACTACCTGAACAAAAATCTCTGGGCTCCCTTCTGGTACTGCCAGGAGGCAACCAGCAAGGGGCTTTTCCCGGAGACACGTTTAAAAAAGGAGGAAATGCCATGAATTATGAGAAGCCTCTCCTGATAGATTTCGCCATGGAAGACAGGGCCGAGGGGAAAAACAATTGTAAATCGGGAGTTTACGCTACCAATCAATGCAGCCTCGGATCGACTGTCGGAGGACCCGCCCCATTAAATTGCAATAATGGGTCATCCGCCACAGGGAGATGCCGGGCAGGGGCATCTGCCTCAGGAGGTTGCAGCCTTGGAAGTCTGGCAGCATAAAACAAGGTCAAATTGAGTTTGAAAGATAAAACATCCGACACACAGTTCCTTCTGAAACTGGGCAACGGCGCCTGCTGGTCCTTTATGGCCACTCCGGACACAAGGTCATGGGTAGAAAAATTCGCCACGATTATCGGACTTAATCCTGACGATCGGGATATGAGCCGCGGCAGTATCGGGATGTTCTTTGTTCAGGGGCGTTGGAAGAAAAACGAAGGTAATGAGCTGAATCCCCTCATATTCTCGAGGATAAAGACAGATCTTCCAACTGACGGGTGGAGTGGCGTGGATTTCGGGGCTCTCAGACTCTGGACACATAAGGGAATACCGGATATCGTTTGTGAGATCGGACATTCCCGCAGGCATGAACTTGACATTATAAAAATGTGGACTGCCCTTTACGGCATATATTTAAGATCGTTCGATTCCGGCGGGCTTATTCTGCATGGGGCTCTCGCAGAGCGAAACGGGAGCGGGGTGTTGCTTGCCGGTCCGGGAGGCGCGGGGAAATCCACCCTGTCTCGCCGCCTTCCACCACACTGGCGTGCCTTGAGTGACGATCAGTCCCTTGTCGTGCTGGATGATCAAAACAGATACCTTGCTCATCCCGTTCCCACATGGAGCGATCACCTCTGGCATGGATCGGAACAGATCTGGAATATCCAATATCATGTCCCCCTTGCCGCGATTTTTTTTATAGAACAGGCCGCCTCCGATAAAATTGTTCCCATAGGCCAGGGACAGGCGGCTGTGCGTATTAATGATTCCTGTACGGAGGCAATTAATCCAGTCTGGTGGCACATGGATAGGAAAGAAAAGACAGACATAAAGAAGAAAATTTTTGATAACGCGAGTAATATGGCCAGGACTGTCCCTGCTTATATTCTCCGAAACAGCCTTAACGGTTGTTTCTGGGACGAGATGGAAAAGGTTCTCTGACATGACCGGATATGCCCCCAAAAAAATGGTTTACACCGGCTCAAGCATGTACCCTGTTTTGAAGGTGTCTGACATAATGCATGTATCGCCGGGCGAAGGTGATCAGATTCGACGTGGAGATGTCATCGTATTTTCCCCACCGGGCAGCAACGACATGGTTGTTCACAGGGTTATTTCCATCTCCGACCATGGGTTAATGACGCAGGGCGACAATAACAAAGATGCCGACCCCTGGTCACTAAGCCCTGATCGTATTGTCGGGCGTGTGGTCCGCGCGCGAAGGAGGAATCGGCTTCTGGCAATATATGGTGGAACAAGGGGCCTGTTATATGCGTCCGCAGTCAGATTTTTCTGCAACATCGATTCGGTGATATCTTCCTTTCTGAATCCTGCCTATCATCGTTTGGCTAAAGCGGGACTGTTCAGGCGATGGTTGCCGGATGGAATGCGTATGCGGGTTCTTTCTTTCAGCCGTTCCGACGGAGTGGAGTTCCAGCTTCTCATGGCAGGACATGTGATAGGGCGTCTCCTGCCGGGCAAAACCGAGTGGTTTATCCGGCGGCCTTTCCGCCTCTTTGTGGATGAGGGAGCTCTTCCTCAACCAGATGCATGTATCAGACGGGGTGAGGCGCCTTTGAATGACTTCTCTTGAACAGAAAATACTGGCCTGTTCAGCCGAGTTAGATCCTGACTTGTATCAACAGCAGAAATTGCGACGCCTTATGCTCCGGTGTGTGGATGTGGACCATTTGATCGGTAAGGCCTTTGACGAAGGACTGGCCGGTTTTCTCTATAAAAGTCTCACTAAATCAAATCTGTCGGATATCCTCAATAAGCGGCAGGTAGAAACGCTTCGAAATCTCTACCACGGAAATGTTGTTTTTAACCTCAAGCTGCTCCATGATTTCAAAGAAATTCTCCATCAGCTCAATCAGAAAAAGATAAAGGTTGTTCCTCTGAAGGGAATAATTCTTTTGAAACAGGTCTATCATGATATTGGTTTGAGGCAATTAACTGATATCGATCTCTGGATACCCGGCAGGGATCACGGGGAAATTATCCAGACACTGACCGCCCTGGGCTACCGGAGCGATCCTGCTTATCCGGGTACTTTCCGAAGGAGGCGCACCACCATCGATCTTCACTCCCACATTTTAGGAGCTGAACGCATTGGGGCGCGAAAGTTTATTCTTGCCCGGGGACAGAGTCATTTCTATACGAATGTCAGGATCATGGACTTTGAGGGCGAGGAAGTCCTGTCTTTAAACAAATATGATCAGGTTATAATCTTGAGCCTTCACGCACTCAAACACAATGCGGAGAGAATGATCTGGCTGGTGGATATCAAAAGTCTGTTCGCCGGCTGGAAGAAGTCTGACTGGGAAGCGCTCATTAATCGAATCCGATATATGGGCCAGGAAAAATCTGTTTCATATATCTTTTTCCTGATCCGCTATCTGTTTGATTTTTTCTTCCCACCGGAAGTCAGCCGGGCATTGAAGTTGGAAAGACTACACTTTCTGGAAAGGAGACTGCTGAAAGAAAGACTAAAAAACGGATCCCTGCCCTTATGGGCCGCCCTTTTTCTCTTCTCCCCTGACAGAGGGTTACGGGTGCGGATTTACTCCATCCTTGAGACACTGTTTCCAAGGCCGGAAATATTGAGACAGAGTTTCGTGTCTTCTCGGGGTTTCAAAGTCTGGGAGCTTTATCTGAAGAGAGTCTGTCAACTTATCAACATGACAAGAAAGTCTTAAAACTCTAATTATCTATAGCAAGTAAAAGCTTACCTGGTTCTCGCAATGACCAGAATTGAGCAAAAATGAGGGCTATGTGAAAACCTCTTTTACTGATAGCCTTCAGTGCCCCAAGGGCATTCCCTGTGGGGTATCTGCAGCCTAAACAACCTGTTCCGAAGGAAGGTCTTCTCTGTCAACGGCCGCTGTGACATATAAAAGAGGATGATTTTCAAGGGTGATTATGGTTTCTCCGGGCACATTTTCCCCCTGGTCGTCAATGATCAGTTTAACGGTTGGTTTCAGCGGGTGGATCTTACTGTTTTCAACTACTCTGGCTATTTCCATATTATTGAGCCGGACATAGCTTCCGACAGGGAAAATACCTATTTCCTCGAGAAAAACCTTGATAATTTTTGAAGAAAACATGGAATTCTTTGATGTAACAAGTTCTTTAACGGAAAAATGTTGCGCGAGTGCTTTTCTATAAGGGCGGTTGCGAATCATGGCATCAAAGGTATCAGCCAGACCTGTTATTTTTGCATATTCACATATTTCATCCTTTTTTAACCCTTTCGTATAACCACTTCCGTCTTCTCTTTCGTGGTGTTCAAGGGCGACACGGGCCAGCATTGGATGTTCGGTCCGAAACTGAGACAGGATGTTTTTCCCGATTTCAATGTGACTTCTTATAGCGTTTATTTCGGCCGTTGTAAGCTTCCCTTTTTTTTCTATTACGCTTTCCGGTATTTTGAAGAATCCTATGTCGTAGAAGATTGCGGCTAGACCAAGCTCGAGAAGTTCTTCCTTGGAATATTTCAGACCTGAGCCAATTTTGAGGGCACAAGACAGAACGTTGACCAAATGCAGGATCAAGTAGTTTTCTTCTTCGTTGCGCTCACCGGAAAGGGCTGTTAACTGATAGAATCTTTCGATCAAGCCGGGCGTGTTTATGATGTGGTTTATGATACCAATTGCTTGAATGATGTCAAACTGATCATCATTTTTTAAACGACCTTGGACTTCTACAAGATAATCCACGATGGTTGAGTGAAGTTTTTTTATGTCTTCAGTGTCTTTTTGCGCGGGCACAGGATTTAAATCAGAAGGTATGCCGGATTCTTTTAAGGTGCTGAAACGTAGAGAATCGTTAGTCTTTTCGGGATCCATCAGGTCTTCTTCTTCGGATTCCCTTTTTGTGCTGCCTTTTTTTATAACATCGGAATATCTTACCATAACTTTTCTCTTAACGACCTGTTTGGTGTGATTTCCCATTGAAACCTTTAAAAAAGATCTCGCTTTGAGGGGAAGCTCTTTTAGGTTTTTATCGAATTTTATTTTAAAATTAACATGTTACGAAACCCATCTGCATAAGATTTTAGATTTTGCACCGGTTAGATCTATTTTACGGCCCTTCTCAGGGCAGATGACATCCATGCAATCGTGTAGTGGACATACATGATAACCTTTCCGAATTCAAGATAAAATTCAAGATAAATATTGCTTTTCCTGCGATTTTTTGGTTTAGTAACTCGGAGCGTGTATTTTGTTTTGCGGTGGTGTTATCCGGCATTCCTTAAATTTTATTTTAAAATTAACATGTTATGAAACCCATCCTGGATGGGTTTTGAGACGGTTGCAAGTTTTACAAACGTCTCAAAATAATTATTTGAAGAAGTCCTTATTGGAGAACAATTTTAAGGAGAAAAGGCGATGGTTTGCAAGACGGTAAATATAATTCTGGCGCTTTTCGCAGGTTTCTCTATTATGTTTATTTCATCGTGTACCTTCGAGGCAAGGGGGATACCCGTTAAGGAATTCAGGCCTTCAAAGGCAGCTGAAGAAGTAGATATGCAGCGGAAAAAAGAGATGGGAGAAGAAGTTGCCCGGATGAGCCAGGTTACTGAAAACAGTGTGTTTACAGAGAGACGAGGTATTCCCGAGTACAAGATAGGTCCTGGTGACAAGCTGATAATTAAATTCACGGAGGGTCAAGTTTCTAAAGAATATGATACTATAGTGCGTCCTGACGGCAGGATCTCATTTTCTTTTGTTGATGATTTGATGGTGGACGGATATACAGCCCATGAAGTGGATGAAATGCTGACGAATGCATTAAAAAGATACATCAGACATCCGAGAATAGAGATTATTGTAAAAGAATACAAGAGCAAAAGCGCCCTGCTTATGGGTCAAATCAACAGATATGACTGGCGAGTTTCGGGGCCGGGCAGCTATAGCCTTGATGGGAAAATTACGGTTCTTGATTTGATTGTTACTGCGGGCGGAGCGATTTCAGGTCAGGAGTATGCCAACGCGGACCTCAGACGGGTGGAGGTGGCAAGAAAGGGAAGAAGTTACACCATCAATGTTTACGATGTCATGTTCAAAGGTGACAGCAGTCAGAATGTTATCGTAGATAATGGCGATATCATAACAGTTCCGGAGCTGCCTACGTATGGAGAAAGGGTATATGTCCTTGGAGAGGTTGCTTCCCAGGGCATATACAGGCTTAAGGATGCCAGTGACCTTATGTCGGCAATTTCCATTGCCGGTAGCACAACGAGGGTGGCTGTGGACTCGGATATAAAAATTATCAGGGGCTATGAGAACAATCGTGAGAAGCCGATTATACTTGCCGCAAATCTTGATGAAATATTAAAGAAAGGGGATATGGCCCAGAATATTCCGCTGAAGGATGGAGATGTGGTTTATGTCCCAAGAACAGCGATAGGCGATCTTAATGAATTTATAGCAAATACAATACCGCTTCTGGATTATATGCTGTACCCCGGCGAGTACAGAGACGCGTATTTTAACCCGGCTTCCCATCTTCGTTTTAACAAGCTTAATTAGGTGAATTATTGAGCAACCTGGTAGAAAAATAGTCGAACATTTGACTACTCAGCCAAAGGAATTTTATCGATATGGCAACAAAATATGATCTGAACCTTCGGGACTACTGGCGTGTTATCAGAAGGAGAAAGTTTATTATCGTTTTCACCACTGTTGCTCTGGGGTGCTTCAGCTTTTTGTTTTCGATTATATCGCAGCCCGATCCTTTGTATCAGGCAGCAGCCAGTGTAAAGGTTGAGCAAAGCGGCTCTGTCACAGGCCTTTATGTTCAAACTGTTTCCTGGTCTCAAACAGATTATATGCAGACACAGGCCGCCATAATAAAAAGTTATTACATTATGGAGGAGGCCGCAAAGAGACTCAATCTTATACCTTCCGGTCTTCCATCTGAAGAGGTGCGTGCCAACAGAAAATATCAGGACAGATTAATGAACCTGAGAAACAGTGTAGAAACAGAGCAGGAAGGCTACAGCAACATTATTAATATAATGGTAACCACGGGAGACCCCGTATTTGCCCAGCGGGTAGCCAATACCATAGCCCGGGTTTACAAAGAGCAGCATGTCCGTGACCTCAACAAGAGAACCTTTGAGGCAAAAAAATTCATTGAGAGCCAGTTGACAGTTGTCAAAAAGAAATTGAGAGATGCCGAGGATGCGGTCAGAAAATTCAGGGAAGAGAATAATCTGATTTCGTTAAGTGCCCAGACTTCCACAATGTTAAATCAGATGGCAGCCTTAAAGGTTGCCAGTGAGGAAGCCGAGGGAGATTATCAAAAGATAAAAAAAGTACAGGAATATCTTGAAAGAGCTAAAAATAAACCTCTGACTTCAGAAACCAGTTTCTATATCAATGAGGCTTCAGGCCTTTATAAAAGCCTCAATGACAGACTTGTTCAGCTCGTGTTAGAGAGAGATTCCCTGCTTCTCGTTTATACGGAGGATTATCCTCATATTGTAGAAATAAATAAGCAGGTCTTCGAAATAGTAAAGAATATGTCTGCCCAGCTTTCTTCCCAGGAAAAGACTGTTGCTGTCAGTATAAAGGATATGAAGCGGGGAATCGATGAGTTAGATGGTCAAATCATGGCGTTGCCGGAAAAAGGGTTGGAGTTGGAGAGACTTGAGCAAGTGGTTTCGGTCAACAGGGAGGTTTATACCCTGTTAGAAAAGAAGTATCAGGAATCGCTTATACAGGAGGCCGAAAAAGTTGAAGAGGTTCAGATAGTAAAACCTGCCCTGGAACCGACTGCACCCATAAATCCGCCAAAAACAGCTGCAACCGGCGCTGTCGGGACCCTTATAGGATTAATTCTGGGTCTTGTGTTCGCGTTTGTGGTGGAGACTTTTGATACCTCGGTAGGCGCCATAGAAGAGGTTGAAGAAATTACAGGTGTTAATGTTCTTGGGGTTATTCCCCATGTCAGTCTTCGTGATATCAAGGCAACAATTCTTAATGAAAGTTCGATTGATATAGACGACAAAACCGCGGAGAGGTATACGCGAATTATATCGCATTTTGCACCCAAATCGACGCTGGCAGAGAGTTACAGGTCTCTCAGAACCAATTTGAGCTTTGCCATCCTGGAAAATAATATAAAGGCCATTGCCTTTACCAGTTCTTCTCCCAGGGAAGGTAAAACTACAACAGTAATCAATCTCGCCGTTACCATGGCCCAGGCTGGCAAAAAAGTCCTTCTTATTGATGGAGACATGAGAAAGCCTGTGATTGCAAGCGTGTTTGGCATTGATTTGATGCCCGGCCTGTCGGATGTGATATTAGGAAATTACTCACTGGAAGATGCGGAAAGGAGTGTTACTGATATCATGACAGGGAAAATGAGCATGGATGATATTATGAAGACTCCCGGAATGGATAATCTTCATATCCTGACAAGTGGGACAATCCCGCCTAACCCCTCTGAACTGGCCGGTTCCCACAGGTTCGTGGAATTGATTAAAGAGGCAAGATTTGAGTATGATGTGGTTTTATTAGATGCGCCCCCACTTCTTTCCGCGACTGATGCAGCGATTTATGCTTCCGTTGTGGATAGTGTGATTCTGGTGTATCGCGTAGGTAAGATTGCCCGGGCTGTTCTGAAGAGGGCGAAAGCTCAGCTTGATAATGTCAAGGCAAAAGTTATAGGTATTGTTCTTAACGGTCTTAAGGCAGACATAAGTCCTGATTTTACCCGTCAGGATTATTACAAGTATAATTACTACTACGCTGCGGAAGACAAGGAAAAGCTGGCAGGGTCATTTTTGAGTAGATTGCTGTCGATTCCAACATTCGTGACGGCCATTTTCAGGAAAAATTCCGAAAAAAAGAAGATAGACAAATCCGCGCCTGTCATGAAGGATTCAGGGAAAAAGAAAGAAGGGAAGTCCTTGCCAGTAAAGTCAGGCATTCTTTTAATTGCCTTAATGCTTTTGAGCGTTGCTGTTTCGTATCAAATGGGTTACCTGCAATTGCCCTGGTTTACCACTATTCTGCCCGTAAGTCATGACAGCGATTCTTTTACCAAAGCCATTATTGTGAAACCTGTCATCAAGAAGAAGGTTATCAGCATAGGAAGTGAATCATCAAAACAGCAGACTGACATTGTCGCGCCAGACAAAAAGGAGATAGCCCTCCCTGTCCTCCCTGTGGAGGAATCTGAGCCAGTGGTGGAAGAACCTGTCGCCGGTCATCCCGCCAGAAGCCCTGTTGAACCTCCTGTCGTGGAGAAGAGTGTCGCTCCTGAAGGGGGCAGCAGAGCGTTTGAAGAGAGTGGGACGTTGAAGCAACAGACAGAAATTGATGTTTCAGGCAAGACAGAAAAGACGGCAAGTGCCTCGCGGTACGCTGTACAGGTCGGTTCGTTTCGCGACAAGGAAAACGCGGAGAGACTTGCGGTAAAGTTAAGATCAGATGGGATGGAAGCATACTGGATTGAGTTTAATAACACAAAGGGTGAAGAGTGGTATGTCGTCCTGGTGGGACAATTTAGCAAGAGATATGAATCTATCAGATTTATGAGGGAAAAAAAGTTGGCAAAGGCATATTCAGGCAGTCAGATTTTCGAAGTTTCTTCTTCTCATTTTGCTGATTAGATATGCATGAAAGTAAAACGTAAGAAAATAAGGGTAAAAAGAAAATCTACCTTCAGAAATGAATTACGATATCTGCTTCTAATCACTGTTATTTGTCTGGTACTGGCCTTTGTACTGGTTTTTATCACCGACAGGGTTTCGTCTTTTCTGGATAGAACGATTCAAAAAAAGGCTGACAGAATCGCTGGTGAAAAGATGAAAGACATTGAAAAGGCCGGGAAAGAGAATATTGATGATCTTATCAAAAAATATAAGGATAAGGCAAAAGGCTTACATTAACATGGCAAGCGGTTTATAAACTTCCGGTGAAATGATAAGAGCAGAAAACGGACAGATCAAAGCAGAATCAGCATTTCTTTTGCTTACCGTCGCTATATTGACAGGCCTTGGCGCTTTTCTCGTTACCGAAGTATCCATATATACATCCCTGTTCGTAATAGTAATTTTTGTACTTGTTGTTACCAGTTTCCTGAGTGCACAAGCAGCGCTGTATCTTCTTATCGCGTCCATGCTCCTCAGTCCGGAGTTTATTGTTGGGGATTTGATGGGAAAGGGAACGGCTGGACGTGGTATTACCTTTTGCCTTGATGACTTTCTGCTGATAATTATAGGCCTTGGCTGGTTTGCAAGAACTGCAGTAAGAAAGGAATTAGGTCTTTTTCTGGAAACCCCTTTAAACGGGCCAATCGCTTACTATATTGCCGTCTGTCTTGTATCAACCCTGATCGGGTTTGCAATGGGCAGACTCAATTTGATGACGGGGCTATTCTATGTCTTAAAGTACTTTGAGTATTTCATCATATATTTTATGGTGGCTAATTATCTAAGAGACAAGGAACAGATCAGGCGCTTTATTATGGCCATGCTGGTAGTCTGTCTAATTATTTGCGTTATCGCAATATTACAGATACCCGCGGGTGGCAGGGTGACAGCCCCGTTTGAAGGTGAAATGGGTGAGCCGAATACGCTTGGCGGATATCTTATTCTAATGCTTTCGATTACCCTTGGACTTCTTGTAACATCAGATTCAATGAGGCGAAAAACATTTCTGGGTGTACTGGTGATCTTGATTGCAATATCGCTTCTGGCAACTCTTTCCAGGAGTTCCTGGCTGACTGTGATGCCCATGCTGCTTATCCTGATCTATTTCAGCAAAAAGAAACTGGTGATCGTTGTTCCTCTGATTATTATTGTGTTAATTTCTCCATTTCTTATGCCGAAGGCAGTAAAAGAAAGAGCGCTGTTTACAGTTACCCAGCGAAGAGAGATGGGACAGATAGAGGTGGGGGGTATCAGGATCGATACATCCACTTCCGCAAGGATTAATTCATGGAAAGATATTCTAACAAGGGATTTTATAAAACATCCTGTTTTTGGTTACGGGGTTGCCGGCTATGGTTTTCTGGACGCCCAGTATCCGAGGGTTTTGGTTGAAACTGGTATTTTAGGGTTTATCGCGTTTTTGGCGCTGATTTTTTCCATATACAAACACGCCTTGAACACGTATCGAAACACTTCGGATCCCTTTTTCAGCGGCATTTCTCTTGGATATCTGGCAGGGTTTGTGGCTATGCTGGTCCACGCCATCGGGACAAACACCTTTGTTATAGTACGTATCATGGAGCCCTTCTGGTTTTTAACAGCCATAATCATTATGATCCCCACGATAGAAGCGGGTGAAGTGGAGGCAAGGGCAGATCTCAATGCCAAGGCATAACTATAGAAACCAGACAACAATGAAATGACCAACATGAACAATAGCCATGAGCCCGAATCTCTTTCAAAAAGGGTTGTCCGGGGTGGAAGATGGATCTTGGGGCTGCAACTTATCAGTCGCAGCCTCGGCTTTATCAAGACCATTATTCTTGCCCGTTTATTGTCACCGGGAGATTTCGGACTCCTTGGCATCGCCCTGCTTGCAGTATCCACGCTGGAAACCTTTTCACAAACAGGATTTCAGGCAGCTTTAATACAGAAAAAGGAGAATGTTGAACCGTATCTCGATACAGCATGGACGTTTTCCGCTATCCGGGGGATTGTTCTGTTTTTAATCCTTTTTTTATTAGCGCCGGTAGTTGCCAAATTTTTCAACTCGCCCCAGGCCGTGCTGGTGATAAAAGTCATTGCCGTATCTACGCTTTTTTCAGGTTTTAGAAATATAGGGATCCTCTTCTTCCAGAAGGAACTTGAGTTTAATAAACAATTTATTTATGAACTTTCTGCGACTTTAGTGGAATTGACTGTTGCCATCACACTGGCATTTATGCTCCGAAATGTCTGGGCGCTGGTCTGGGGATGGCTTGCAGCTAACTTTGTTCGACTTTTCATGTCTTATATACTTCACCCATACTGGCCTCATGTCAGGTTTGATAAGGGTGAATTTAAGGAACTATTTGGTTTTGGTAAATGGGTATTGGGTTCCAGTATATTGATTTTTTTAATTACGCAAGGAGACGATATTTTCTTAGGCAAAATGCTTGGAGTTACGGCTTTAGGATTTTACCAGATGGCTTACCTCATATCAAATGTGCCTGCTACTGAAATAACCCATGTAATTTCTCAGGTTACATTCCCAGCTTATTCAAAAATGCAGGATAATATTCCCAATATGAGGGAAGCATATCTCAGGGTACTACAGCTCACCGCATTCTTAGCTTTTCCCATAGCAGGTCTAATCTTTGTCTTAGCCCCAGATTTTACAAAAATATTCCTAGGAGAAAAATGGATGCCGATGGTGACGGCAATGCAGGTGTTGTGTATATTCGGGATTACGCGATCCATAGGCGCGACTATGGGTCCCATTCTTTATAGCGCCGGTAGACCAAAGATTCAGACCAAACTTTCTACCATTCAATTGATCGTGATGGCTGTGATTATTTATCCACTGACCATTAAATGGGGTATTTTAGGATCGTCTCTGGCAGTCGTTATTCCTAATATCCTAACTTTAATTTTAATTATTAAAGAGACAAAGAATATCATAAACTTTACGTATAAACATTTTTTCATGAGTGTAGTAGCGCCAATCATTGCTGTTTCTATAGTATTTCTCGTCATATTATTGAGCCATAGCTTGTTTCCATCTATGAATGATATCCTTAGCTTCTTTATGATAGTATTTCTAGGTAGTATTATCTATCTAGGAATTATATATCTGTGGGATAAGAATACAGGGAATAAAATACGGCATGAACTGCAAGGGATTTTTACTAATTAAGGGCAGGATAGTGTAATTTATGATTAAGATATTTATCAAAAGATTTCTTAGCTATATAGATAGTACCTTTAATACTTCTTTCTATAACCAAGGGAGCAAACTGTTAGAGATTTGGTATAGTTCAAATTTACTGAATGCGATCCGGCGCAATATAAATCCCGCTATACTCAGATTGAAATATGGGCTTGGGATGAAAGATAAGGGCGCATTGAAATTGCATTTAGGCTGCGGAAAGCGATATATTGATGATTATATAAATATTGATTGGAGGAAATCAGAAACTACGGATTTAGTCTGTGATATAAGAAAATTACCATACCTCGATAATTCAGTGGAGTTAATCGAAACTTATCATGTTATTGAACATTTACCAAGGCACGATTTTCCAAAAGTACTGAAAGAATGGTACATGATTTTGATACCACGAGGAAAATTAATTATTGAGTGCCCAGATTTTGATGAAGCGGTAAAAGAATACCTAGAGGGAAATGAAAAACGGATAGATAACATCTTTGGCCTGCAAAAATATCCTGGAGATACGCATCTGTTTGGATATAATTTTAAAAGATTGAAAAACCTTTTAGAGAAAGCTGGGTTCAGAGATATTAGAAATAAAGAACCGCAGGACTATCACACTAAGAGTGAACCTTGTTTGAGGGTTGAATGCGTCAAAGGTGTCAAATCGTGAAGATTTCAACATGAGCACCAAAATTTTAAACAATTGATTTGGCAAGGCATGGTTATTAGAGAAAGTCTTACAGAAGCATTATGATGTTGAAATGAAGATTGTCGAAGTATTACTGGAATGATCAAATCTTTATTTATGTACCTCCACAAATTATGGAAGCAGCTATTGTAATACCTATATATAAAAAAGATCTTGAAGCCGATGAAACATTGTCTTTAAGACAATGTTTCAGGGTTTTCAGAAACCACCCGGTCATTTTTGCCGCGCCGGAAACTCTTGATTTGTCAAATTATAGTAAAATCTGTGCAGAATATTTTTCAGATTGTCTTGTAGAACGATTTGAAGATAAATATTTTAACAGTATTAATGATTACAACAAGTTGATGCTAAGCACGAAATTTTATAAAAGATTTATATTATATGAGTATATATTGATCTATCAGCTTGATTCTTATGTGTTTAGCAATAAATTAGGCTACTGGTGTAATAGGGGGTTCGACTTTATCGGCGCACCTTGGTTTGAGGGTAGAGCTGAATCCAATGGGAACAGTAATTTTATGAGATACGCCGGGAATGGTGGGTTTTCACTGAGGAGAGTAAAGCCAATCGTTAAGGTACTGGAGACAAAATTCAAATATGTAAAGAGGTTCAATGACCTTGTTGAGGATTACAGAAGCGACAGAAAAATCACATCGATTTTAATGATGCTGTACAGAAGATTTAGAATTAAAAACATTTCGTATTTCTTTATAAAAAATTTTTATCTGAACGAGGACTCCTTTTACGTATTTTTTGCTCAGAAAATCCTAAGTGAATTCAACGTTGCAGGTTATAATGATGCCATTCATTTTGCTTTTGAGTGCCAGCCCAAACGTCTGTATAATGAAACGAAGGGAACGCTGCCTTTTGGCTGTCATGGATGGAGAAAACATGATGAAGAATTTTGGAGCAGTTTCATTGAGATGCCCAGTAAATCAGGGTGATCTGGTTTCGATAACAGGCCGCTCTTTTATAGGTTTTTGAAAAGCTGGAGAGGTTTTCAAATGCTGGCCCATATTAAAAGACAAATCAAACACTTAATAAATATTATTCCTTTACCATTATGGCTTAAGTGTTTATTAGTAAGAAATGATATTCGATTTCTTGACTATCTTTATTTTCCTTCCATAGACTTTATCATCGATTATTATAATAGTGACCAAAAGATAAGGGTCAATCCACTGTACCCTATAGAGCGCGAAATGATTACTGGTAGCTATGACCCTCATAGTACGTCTGTAATATCAAAGTTTTTAAAAATAGGTGGTTGTGGGGTTGATGTCGGTGCAAATGTCGGTGCACTAACTTTAATAATGGCAAAACAAGTTAGTTCAACAGGAAAAGTAATTGCATTTGAACCTGGCCCACCTATCTTTGAAAGATTGAAATTTAACATAGAATTAAATCCTTCACTAAAAGCGGTAATTTCATATAAATGTATAGGTGTTTCAAATAATAATGGTGAGTTACATTGGAATGAAGACATGAATAATAGAGGCAACGGTGGCCTTTTGGAAAACTCAGGCGTACCGGTAATTGTCGAAACTTTGGATGATATGCTTCGGCATGAATCGCGCGTGATCGATTTCATAAAGATCGACGTTGAAGGTATGGAGTTAGAAGTTATTAAAGGAGCGACTGAGATTCTCAAAAAGAATAAACCTGTAATCTATTTTGAGACACTCCAACCATTTGTTGAGCTACGGGGGGTTGATGTTTTTAAGGAAATTGAAAATATATTATACCCATTGCAATTTGTGTTTTTTGATTACTCGAAAGAGCGTGGCCTGACACGTGTCGACTTGCTCGATCTTCCAACTAATACTTTGGCAATTCATAAACATAAGATAAAGAATTATATTTGATTAACACCAATATTTATCAACGGTGCAGATGGCCTCAGCTATGCTATACGTATAAATGAGAGATTTTAAAAGAAAGACCTCTTTAAAATTGAGGCACGTATGCCTTGAAAATTAGAAGCAGGGCGATAATATAACAGATATGAGATGAGAGGGAGTTCTTCTCGTAATTGCAAGGAAAAACATTTAAGCGATACAGGGATGCCGGAATATAGTGGACAACCTTCTATCCGACCTGAAGACGTTTTGGGTGAGTTTGGCAAAGGTTTTGAAATGAAAAAAGCTGAGATTAGTGTTGTAATCGGAACTTATAATCGGAAGAACCTGTTGAAAAATTGCATAAATAGTATCAGAGCGAATGGGATAGGTGTACCATATGAAATCATTGTTGTGGATGGTGGGTCTAATGACGGTACCGGAGGATGGTTGGTTAGACAAAAAGATATAATTACCATTATTCAGCACAATCGGTATGAAAAGAATGGGAAAATGGTAATGAAAAAAAGTTGGGGATACTTTATGAATCTTGGATTTAAAGTCGCAGAATCGGATTTCATTTGCATGTTGAGTGACGATTGTTATGTTCATAAAGATTCCATCGTAAACGGATATAAACTTTTTAAAAATGATGAAGGCGGAAAGATTGGCGCTTGCGCTTTTCCTTTCAGGGACAGTTTCAGTGAAGACAATTTCAAGGTCTTCAAGGCATTTGGAGAAAAGATACTTATAAATCACGGAATTTATAGAAAAGACATTCTCAACAGTATTGGTTGGATTGATGAGGTAAACTATAAATTTTATAAGGCTGACTCAGATTTATCGTTAAAAATATGGGAGAAAGGTTATTCGATCGTCGTTTCCAAGAATTCCTTGGTAGAACACTTACACCATGACCTTGATTACATGCGTCTAGTCAACCAAGTAGAATCAGAAAAGAGCGACGATTCTATATACTTCAACCATTACTGGCGTGAAAGATTTGAATTTCCAGACAATCAGCCTATTTTTGAAAAAGAAATAATGACTTTTAACGTTCCAAATAAAATTGGACAATATCACCCTAAAAATTTAATGTTCCTGGTTCAGATGATTGAAAGATATTTGAAAAATAATATTCAAAGGGAATCAGCCCTTTTTAGTTTTTTCAAACGAATTAAATGGATCAGTTTCAAAAACCATACATGAAAATCCGATGATACATTATAATTGAAGAAATGCGTAAGATTCAGGATTTATTTGGTTTGATGGGTCGTCGGACAGGATTGGCTGTAATCCCCCCCAATATGAGCGGGAACGAAATAATATGAATGTTTCTATTGATGCGAGTTGCTTGTTGGTTAATCCATATAGCGGTCTTTCCGAGGTCGTTCGCAACCTTTTACTCAATTTGCCCGGCATTGATGACAACGTAAAATTCACCGTTTTTTTGAATTATTTTCGAAGACACGAAGGTGGAGACCTTTGTCAATATCCAAATACAGAAAATAATTGCCTCAAAATCCCACGAAGAATAATTGACATTTTGTGGAAAATTGATCGGCTGCCCTTTGACATATTTTTAAAAGAAGCTGACATTTTTCACTCTCTTTATCTTCAGGTTCCACCGGTTAAGAATATAAAAACGATATTAACCATTCATGATTGCAGGCATTTTGCTTTGCCTGAACTTTATCATGATAAGGAAGTCGAAAGATATAGAAGGATAATGGAAACCGCTTTAAGACGCACTGACATGGTTGCTACAGTATCTGAGTTTACAATGCGGGAAGTTGTTAAGTATTTTTCGTTTCCGGAAGAGCGTATAAAGGTAATACATAACGGTTTTTCTCCACGTATGTTGGATGAAAAAATCTCTCACAAGATAGACGGGTGGTTTGAAAATAATAAACTTACTCAGCCATATTTGCTATATATAGGAGCGCAGGATCCACGGAAAAATCTTGAGCGTCTTGTGGCCGCAGTTGCGTTGTGCAGGAGTGAAAAGCGAGATTTTCCTTTGCTGGTTATTGCGGGCATTTCTCCTGAGCAGTGGACAAAAAATGCTGTAGCAGATAAAGCAAAGAAGCTTGGAATGCATGATTCGATTTTTATATGCGGAGAACTAGAAGAGGATATATTAACAGGGCTGATCAAAAACGCTCATGCTTTATGCTACGTCTCACTTTATGAAGGGTTTGGGTTCCCGCCTTTAGACGCAATGTCAATGGGAGTTCCGGTCATTGCAGGAAAGAGTTCTTCGATTCCTGAGGTTACAGGCCAGGCAGCATGTCTCGTGGATCCAATGAACGTGGATGATATTTCAAATGGATTAAATAAAATTGTTTATAACAGTATTTATCGTCAAATGCTTATTGATGAGGGATATAAGCAAGTAAAAATATTTTCATGGGAAAAGGCTGCTACTGAATACATAAACCTTTATAAAGAAGTTGTTGCTTTATGAGTTTGTATGCATCTTTTACTCGATATATTTACTGGCTGTTTGTACAAAGTTTGAAGGGGGAATGTGTTGGTCTAGCACTGAAAGAACTGCCCGAATCTCAGTGGATGAGCCGGGACGAACTTGTTTCCAAACAGTGGGAGCTTGTTAGAAGAACCATAAACAAGGCAGCTTTGGAAGTTCCATATTATCGAAAGATGTATAGCCGTATCGGTTGGGATTTCGATGTGCAATATTTTTTAACTATTTGAAAGCGTTATAAGTTAATTGGTTAACAAACGGGGCAGTAACTTTGAAGAACTTGATAGATAATAAAGCTTTAATGAACTCTAGATTCCAAATCTCAAAGATGCACAGGATAATAAGATTAAAACTACTCAAGTTGTTTGCTCCGCCGCATCCCACTTGGCAATCCAGGAGGAGCCGGAATCGAGTCCTTCAGTTCCTGCAGAATGAACGGGTCAGATCTTCTGACGGGATGCAACTAAATCTTGGCTCGGGGTCTCGACGTTTTGGGAAGGAAATATTAAATCTGGACCTTTTGGCAGGTGAAGAAGTAGATGTTCAAGGTAATTTGTTACATTTGCCCGTGAAAGACATGAGTGTCGATACTATTGTGTGTACCGGTGTTCTCGAGCATGTTTCTGATCCATATTTGGCCGTAAAGGAACTCTATAGGATTCTTAAATTTGGGGGAAGAGTTTTCTTAGAGACACCTTTCATGCAGACAGTCCATGTTTCACCAAGAGATTTTTATCGGTGGACGCCTGATGGGCTACGACAGTTGATGAATTCGTTTGATATCTTGGAACTTCGTGTAGTCGCTGGCCCCGCTTCGGCTCTTGCCTGGCAATTTCAGGAGACAATGGCCATGTTGTTTAGCATGAATAATGAGATTCTATATAAAATCGGGCTAAGAATTTTCGGGTGGTTGGCGATTCCGGTGTCGTGGTTGGATATATTATTGGAGAAGAATCAAATGGCTTGGCATGCTGCTTCAGGTTTTGCCCTTGTAGCTGTGAAAAATCCTACCAGGATAGAGGAAAGGGGAAAGAACATTGCAGGACATTGAGGTTCGCTTTCAAACAGGTTGCTGGTTACCGGTGGCTGAGGTTAAGCGCCCATTTGTCAAGCATACCAACCAAAAGGTTTCGCCCGGGGAGTTTTGGCATTACTCGCCTGACAATATCCAGATAGAGGTTTCTATAGTCATTCCTACCTTTGATGCCTATCGCGGTGGTTATTTTGCTCAACTCTTAAAACAAATTGGGAATCAAGATATAAATGATTATGAAGTCATAATCGTCAGGGGCGATCCCCGGCAGGGACGCGCGATCAATATCGGCGCTGCATTGGCTAAAGGAAAATATCTTTTAACCCTGGATGATGATACATCGTTGCCTGATTCGGGAACCTTTAGCAAATTGGTGGCGGTCATGGAGAAGTATCCTGAAATAGGAATGGCAGGTGGGAATAATGTCATCCCGGAAGATGCAAGCCCTTTTGTAAGAAGGGTAATGAAGCAGATCCCACGGCGTTCCTGGAAGCCTGTTCAAAAGATTACCGATTCTGATCTTGCAGAGCATCCCTGCCTGATTATGCGCTCCTCCGAATTTAAGGAAGTTGGCGGGGAGAACGAACTGATTCCCCGGGGGCTTGATCCATATTTGCGTGAAGAATTTAGAAAGCTGGGCAAACGGGTTATAGTAGTGCCCGGAGTTATTTATCATCATTTGCCACCGGATAATTTGTACAAACTGTTGCTACAGTTTTACCGTAACGGTCGCCAAGCTGCCTACACCAACCGTAGATATCCCCAATGGGTAATCGAAACGCCGCAGCAACACGGTTCATTCAAAGCCCACATGCCATTTCCGTTGCGCTTTTTGCGCTTCCCAATCCGCCTGCTGCACGCCATTATAACCGGGAAATCCATATTGTTTTTATGCGAAGCGGCCTATGCGTTGGGATTTTTATATGAATTTTCAAATAACACATCGGATGAACACCGAACTTAAAATGTAGTTAAGACCCAAATACTTGTTACTATGAGACTTTTAGATGAATGCCCCCTGTGCAAATCAAAAAAGATTGAAAAATATGGGGAAAAAGTTCTGACTAAACGATTCAAACCTAAAGATGTCACAGATTCAGAGGACCAATTTCTCTTAGAACGGCTCAATATTAGTACCTTAGTTCGTTCCATATACCTATGTCGTTCATGTTACTTATTTTTCCAGAATCCCACGTATGATCATGGTGATCTGGAAAAACTGTATAATAACTCTGCGCCTGGAATTATTAGATACTATAAAGCTGTGGGATTAACAGCTGAAGACCGGTGGGCGTCAACGGTCTCACAAAATAAATTGGCTGAAAGGCAAAGTCGATATGCACATGAAATTATTAATCGTGGAGGAACAAAAATCCTAGATTATGGTGGAGGTTCTGGAATTAATTTACTCCATCATTCGCTAAATGACACTGAGAGGTATGTTTACGATTTCGGGCGGGATAGCATACTAGAGAAGGGGATTCATCTGATAAAGGATTTTAATGTCGATCACTATTTCAATTTCATACTCCATACGCATGTGCTTGAGCATGAACCTGATCCCCAACATTCTCTCACCAAACTTCGCCAGTTAATTAGTCCGATGGGGACTCTCTTGTTGGAAGTTCCGTTTGAGTATGCAGAACGTCTTTTAACACGCCGGCCTGGTGCAGTTTGGCATGTTAACTATTTTAACCGTAAGTCAATTATAGAATTAACCGAAAGAACCGGTTGGTTCTGTGAGAGTATTAAAATTAAGGATCTACCCTATGGTCATATGTCCATAAACTGTATCACTGCGACTTTAAGACCCACGTCCAACGAATTAAAAAGAAAGAAATCCCTTGAAAATATACAAACAGTATATGACATAATACTAAGCCTTTTCATGAGATTAATTTATGACCAGTTCCACTGTAGAGTCGGGCGGGAAAAGAATAAGAATAAGAATTAAGAAGAGGTTTTCTCATAGGAGCACACGCCATGATCAAGACAGGACGTTTCCTCACTCATGACAGGGGTTTCTATAAATTCTATTTTCCTGATCTTGAAATATTTTCTTTGTAATCGGCCAATCTGATCTAATTGGTCATTTGTGTTCAATAAGTATTATTAAAAAATAATTTGATTAGACTGTGGATGATTAAAGAGGTTTGAATCTTGAATATATTATTTGTGTCCGATGTTTCAATAAGTAAGGTAATTGGCGGAGCAGAGAGGGTTCTGTTTGAGCAGAGCACTCGATTACAAAAGATGGAGCATGGTGTTCATATTCTGACCCGCAAGTTGCCCAGCCATAAGTCAAATCATGAAATCATTTGTGGTGTCAATGAATGGCGATATGACGTTGGTCAAAGCAATGGTTTCTCTTATATCAAGTCCACTTTATCAAACTGCAAGAAACTTTTTAAATCACTCCAGAATCAATATTTTTTTGACTGCATAAATTTTCACCAACCATTTTCCGCTCTCGGCGTTATCCGTTCATCCGCCAGTCAGAAAATAAAAAGAATCTACACATGTCATTCCCTTTCCTTTGAGGAGTTTCAATCGAGGAATCCGCGGCCGAATGGTATCGTAAAAAGAATTCCGTATTTTCTAAATATCGAGGCACGAAAATTTATTGAAAGAAGAGCATTATGTAAATCCGACGCGGTCGTTGTCCTCAGCTGGTTTACAGAGGAGAAACTACAGCGTGCCTATAATATTCCCACTGGAAAGATTACAATTATTCCAGGAGGCGTTGATCTTGAGCGATTTTATCCGGCCGCCGATAGAAAGATAATAAGGCAACAGTTGAATATTCCTCAAGAAAAGATGATATTGTTTACAGTAAGAAATCTTGTGTCCAGGATGGGACTGGAAAATCTGATATATGCCGTCAAAGATGTAGTTAAAACAGTGCCTGATATTTATCTTGTTTTGGGTGGAGAGGGACCTCTGAAAAATTACCTTATTTCCTTGACTCAAAAACTGGGAATAGAAAATCACGTGAAATTTGCCGGTTTTATCCTGGAAGAAGAACTTCCTGATTATTATCGCATGGCCGATATATTTGTTCTTCCTACCCTGGAATTAGAAGGATTTGGATTGATTACTCTGGAAGCCCTGGCATCAGGCATTCCTGTTCTGGGAACGCCGGTAGGCGGGACAGTTGAAATTTTGAGTCAGTTTGATTCAAAATATTTGTTTAAAGATACAAGTTCTGAAGCAATGGCATCTTTAATCATTAAAACCTGTCAGGAGTTCAAGAGTAATCCAGAGCTCTGGCAGGATGTTTCTTCTCAATGCAGGTTATTTGTGGAGGACAATTATTCCTGGGAAGTAAATGTCAGGTCTCTGGAAAATTTATTGGATGGAGCAGCGATATGATGAGAATCATGAAAGAAATACCAGTTCTACTCTATCAAAACGTTGGCCATTATCCGACTGATGCTATGGAGGATGGTGTTTTGCCGGAAACTTTCAGAGAGCAGATGAGATTTTTCTCAGAAAATGGCTATAACATCGTAACGCTGGACCAGGCGCTGGATCATCTTGCCGGTCATGACAATTTGCCCCCTAAATCCCTCGCGCTTACCATCGATGGTGGCTATCGAGACGCCTACACGGATGTATTCCCCGTTTTAAAAAGTCATAATTTCCATGCAACATTTTTTATCATTCCGGAATATATAGGTGGAGAAAGAAAGATTAAGGGTGAGTTAATCAAATGCTTAACATGGGGCGAAGTTAATAAAATAATTGAAAGCGGAATGAATGTGGGCCTGTTGGCTTATAATGGAAGAAGTATTAAGAGGAAATACGATGAATCTGCAGTTATGGAAAGCATCGTCAGCGCGATGAAAATTTTAAAAGGCAAAATCGATTTGGAGATTCAGTATTGTGCTTTTAAAGAAGGGGTTCCTGAAAAGCCATTATGGGATTTTTTGCAGGAGCAAGAGCTCCAAGCAGTATTTACGCAGTGTCCCACAAACAGGCGACCCAGTCTGGCCGGCATTGGCCGAATCCAGATCGATGATGATGACCACAATATCTTTCTCACTAAAATTTCTAATGTATATCTCTTTTTTAAAGATAAACGTTCCTGGAAATATCTTCGCAAATATAAAATTGACAGGGTGGCCCACAGGATATCGGAGACATTGAATCGGATTAAAAGGAATAAGTAACTGTAAACGGTTATTAATTATGTGCGGAATCTGCGGAAAATTAAGAATAGATGGCAGGCCGGTAGAAGAGAAACTGATCTACAAGATGGCCTCTGTTCTTTCACATCGCGGGCCGGATGACGACGGGGCCTATCTGAATCACCTGCCGGATCTGAGCATAGGCCTGGGACACCGGAGACTCAGCATTATTGATTTATCCGAGGCCGGCCGGCAGCCGATGTCTAATGAAGACAAGACTGTCTGGATGGTGTTTAATGGAGAAATCTACAATTTCCAGTCTTTGAGGGCGGAACTCGAAAAGAAAGGACACAACTTCAGTTCGCAGACGGATTGTGAGGTTGTAATCCATCTTTATGAAGAAGAGGGGATTGATGGTGTAAAAAAACTTGCCGGCATGTTTGCCTTTGCGATATGGGACGAAAGATCGCGGATGCTTTTCCTGTGCAGAGACCGTCTGGGTATTAAACCCCTCGTTTACTATTGGGACAAGGGATCTTTAATTTTCGCTTCGGAGATAAAGGGGATACTGCAGGACTCGGACGTTCCAAGAGAGATTGACTGGGATGCTCTTGGAATCTATCTTACCTTCAATTCTATTACGGCCCCCTATACCATATTTAAAGGTGTAAAAAAGCTCAGGCCGGGGCATATCCTGACATTCAGCAATGGGAAAATAGAGGAGAAAGAATACTGGAATATAGATGATCGCAGAGATGGAGCTGTCCAAAAGGATTTTGTCACTCAGAAGGATGAGCTGTTCAAGCTCCTTGAAGATGCGGTCAGGATGCGAATGATTGCGGATGTCCCACTGGGCGCATTTTTGAGCGGCGGGATTGATTCAAGCATTATTGTCGGGCTTATGGCGAGGAATTCCAGTAAACCGGTAAAGACCTATTCAATCGGTTATAAAGATATGCCCATGTTTGACGAGACCGGATATGCCAGAGAAGTAGCCGTTTTAAATAATACCGATCATCATGAAATTAAACTCGGTTCGCAGGATGTTATAGACGCTATTCCTGATGTTATTAACTCTTTTGATGAACCGTTTGCCGATTCTTCGGCGGTTCCAATGTTTGTTGTATCGAGGGAGACGGGCAACGATGTCAAGGTTGCTCTCTCCGGTGACGGTGGGGATGAACTGTTTGCCGGATACAGGATGTACACAGGGGAGGCATGGCGCTCAAGGTATCAGAAGATCCCTTCATTCATACGTAAAAAAGTCATAGAGCCCGTCTTTTTATCTTTTCCCGAATCGCGGGATCAGAAACTGCCGGAACATATCAGAAGATTGAAAAAATTTTTAAGGGGGGCAGGGAAAGAAAGCCTTGGAGAACGTTTTTTTGCATGGAATGAGATATTTTCCAGGGATTTAAGAAAGAGCATTTTTGCCGGATCCGCAGAAATAAACCACGACCTCGGAAAGAAAATATTGTCGGAAAGGTTAAACGAGATAAATGCCGATGACATTAACCGGATGCTCTACGCGGATGTAAAAGAATCGCTTCCCGGAGATATGTTGAAAAAGGTTGACTCCATGAGTATGTTGCATTCCCTTGAAGTCAGGGTTCCCTTTCTCGACCATCGAGTGTGTGAGATGGCCTTTACCATCAGCGGTAATCGGAAAATCAAAAATGGGAAGGGGAAGTATGTACTGCTGGAAACCTTTAAGGATATTTTGCCGGAATCTCTGCATAACAGGCCGAAATGGGGGTTTGAAATGCCGGTCAGCAAGTGGCTGAAGTCTGACTTGAAATATTTGATTGACGAATATCTGTCGAGAGACCTGATCGTCAGGCAGGGCATTTTTGATTATAATATTATTAGAAATCTGATCAATAATCTCGTTTCAAATCAAACTGATACGTCCTGGCAGGTCTGGAATCTAATAGTATTTCAGGTCTGGTATTCCCGCTATATGGAAGGGCAGCAATCTTGAAGATCAAAACGGTTCATATTATTACCCGCCTGGACAAGGGAGGTTCTGCCGAGAATACCCTTTTGACTGTAGGCGGTCTTGATAAGGAAATATATGATATCATCCTGATTAGAGGGCTTTCCATTGAGTCAAACATGGCGGAAGATGAATCCATAGCTGTAGAAAAAAGCGTAAGAGATGTGGAAGGGGAGGGGGTCAGGGTTATAACTATTCCCAGTCTTGTAAGAAGAATCCAACCTTTCTACGATTTGAAGGCATTTTTTGCCCTGATTAAAATACTGCGATATGAGCGCCCCCATATTGTCCATACTCATACTTCCAAGGCTGGAATACTGGGCAGATGGGCGGCGTTTTTTGCAAGAGTTCCGGTCATTGTTCACACGCCGCACGGCCACGTATTCTGGGGGTACTTTGGCAGGTTGAAAACCGGAATCTTTATCCTCCTGGAGAAAATTTCCGCACTTATTACAGACAGACTTGTCGTGCTCACGGAACAGGAGAAAAACGATCATCTTCACTTCCATATTGCTCCCGAGAATAAATTCTCAGTGGTGCATAGTGGAATCAATCTGGATAGATTCTCCAATACTTCTGTTGATCCAGCGGCAATGAAAAAAGAGCTTGAGATTCCCGAAGGCAATTTTGTCGTTGGCACAACTGGCAGGCTAACGCATATAAAAGGACACAGATACCTGATTGAGGCGGCAGGGAAAATTATTAGTTCCAGGCCGGATACAACTTTTGTTTTTTTGGGCGATGGTGAGCTTTTAGACGAGCTCAAGAATATGGCCTCAATATCTGGTATAGAAGAAAATATAAAATTTCTGGGTTGGCGGCAGGATGTGGCAGAGGTAATGTCCATATTTGATGTGTTTGTCCTTCCTTCGCTGAATGAGGGAATGGGGAGGGTACTTGTTGAAGCTATGGCATTGGGGAAACCAATCCTGGCAAGTGATATAGGTGGGATTCCTGATCTTGTAGCTGACGGTGAAAACGGGTATCTGGTCCCTGTCGGTGATGTAGAGGCCTTGACCGCAAGGATAAGAGAGTTTCTTGATGATCCCTGGAAAAGGGAAGAGATGGGGAATGCAGGGAAAAGATATGCTGCCAATTTCAGCGCAGATGCGATGGTGGAAAAGATTGATCGGTTGTACCGGGAGTTGTTGTAGAAGAAGGACATAGCGATCTGATATGGGAAAAACCTTCAAAACAAAAAAATGTCTCCTTATGCTTTCGATTGTTGCATTATTGTTTTTGCCCGTTATCGCCCACGGGGTTCCATATCAGCAGGTTTCCGGCCTGATTGACCTTCGCAGTACGTTCAGTGACGGGGCTTATGAGATAGAAACCCTTGTAAAAATGGCAAAGGACAGGGGATTTGAGGTTCTTGTTATCAATGACCACGACAGGCTGGTCATTGAATACGGTGTGCCACCTTTCAGGAATATACTCAGAAAAAGGGTAGAGCTGCCTTCCATAAACACAAATGGCGCAAAAGCCTATATCGATTCAATCAGAGAAGTGCAGCAAAAGTACCCCGATATGGTCATTATTCCCGGTTCAGAGACTGCCGCTTTTTATTACTGGACCGGCTCCTATTTCAAAAAGAATCTTACCGCCCACAGCCATGAAAGACGAATTTTAACCATAGGGATGGAAAACCCCGAAGATTATGAAGATCTTCCGATTTTGCACAACGATTTTTCTACACGATATCTGAGAACGGCGATTCCTGAGATTTTATTATTTTTTGTTGTTTTTGTACTGGCCGTGTTTTTGATGAAATGGAGGGGCTTCTACAGGATTGCCGGTATCATAATTTTAATTTGGTGCGTCGCCTCCATTGCAAACAGTAATATGTTTCGTAGTTCTCCTTTTGACCAGTATCACGGCGACCAGGGGATGGCCCCTTACCGGCTTCTGACAGATTACGTGAATTCGAGAGGCGGGCTGACTTTCTGGAACTACCCCGAAACAAACTCTGGTGTCAGAAAAATGGGGCCGATTTTGGTTGATACGCCCCCTCATCCGGAAGTACTGGAGGAATCTGATGGCTATACAGGATTTGCCGCTCTTTACGGAGACAATATCACTCTCACTGAACCGGGAAGTGTATGGGATAGACTTTTGACCGCATATTGCAGGGGGAAAAGAAGCAGGCCAGTCTGGGGAATATCTACTGCGGATTTTCATGAGGAAGGCGGGGCAGGGGAAAAACTGGGAAATTTCCCGACTATTTTTCTTCTTCAGGAGAAAAGCAGGAAAGGCGTTATGGAAGCGCTGAAAAATGGGAAGATCTACGCCTATCAGGGGAATTATCTGCAGGGTGTCAGGCTTGATGAATTCTCTGTCTGTTCAAACGACGGTAAAAATGAGGGCATTTCAGGGGATGAAATTGTGCTAAAAGGTAATCCCAGGATCAATATTTCCCTTTCGGTCGCTGAAACTTCAGGGAGAAAAGTAAAAGTTCGATTGATAAGGTCGGGAGAATTGATCAAGACCTTCGAAGGAACGCTGCCTATGCAGATTGATTATGAGGACAGGTATTTTCAGGCCGGCGAGAAGGTATATTACAGGATGGATATGTGTGGATGCGGTACACTTGTTTCCAACCCAATTTTTGTAAAGTTTGAGGGACAACGATGATCATTTCCGTGCATCAACCTCAATATCTGCCGTGGCTCGGTTATTTTGACAAGATTGACAAGGCGGATATTTTTGTCCTGCTTGATAATGTTCAGTTCAAGAAGAATGAATGGCAGAACAGGAACAAGATTAAGACCGCAAATGGCTGGCAATGGCTTACCGTTCCTGTTATGTATAGATATCCTCAATTAATAAACGAGGTTGAGATTAACAACAAGGATAAATGGCAGCACCGTCAGAGGCAGACAATTATCTCGAACTATAAAAAGACTCCCTTTTGGTCTTTGCTTGAGGAATTTTTTGAAGAGATATTTTCTTCTGAGTGGCAGTACGTTTCTCAACTGAATATTCACGTGGTGAAGAGACTTGCCGGATTGCTGGGTATTACGACGCCCATCCATGTTGCCTCTGAGCTTGGCGAGTTTCCTGAAGACCCGGATGAAAGACTGATTGCATTGACGAAGCATTTTAATTCGGATATCTATCTGGCGGGAGGCGGTGGAAAGGGATACATGGATATGGAGAAATATGACAGGGCTGGAATTGAAGTCATTTTTCAGGAATACAGGCATCCTGTTTACGATCAGCGCTTTGGCGATTTTGAGCCGTTTATGTCGGTTGTTGATCTGATTTATAACCATGGAGAAAAGAGCCTTGAGATATTAGTAAGTTAGAAATTATTTTCTGCATTTTTCTGTCAGAAAATAATTTTGTTAACGCACTTATCCCGTTTATCGGGGATTGAGGGGGGAATCATGAAAATACTTGCCGTAGGGCCCCATCCTGATGATATTGAAATTGGTTGCGCGGGCAATTTTCTGAAATACACCAGTTCCGGCGATGACCTGTATCTGATGGTTATGACGATGGGTGGAAAAGGGGGAGAGACAGAAATAAGAAAGGCAGAGCAGATCAGGTCCGCGGAGATTCTGAAGGCCAGGGATCTGGTCTGGGGCGGATATGAAGATACCCAGCTTACACCCAGTATTAATGATATGGTTGTTGATATTGAAACGCTTTTAAAGAAAATAAAACCTGATTTCTTTTTTGTTAATTACGGCGACGACAGCCATCAGGATCACAGGGCGCTGTGCAAGGCCGCTATCTCCGCTTCACGATACACACGAAATGTCCTTTTTTATGAGGTGCCCACCACACAGAATTTTTTGCCATCCGTGTTTGTGGATATCAGGGATCAAATAGATGGCAAGATGGACGCGCTGCTGGCCCACGAGTCCCAGGCGGCAAAGACAAATATTGAGGGATTGTCCATAGTTGATGCCGCGAGATCCACGGCGGTTTTCAGGGGAATCCAGGGAAGGGTTCATCTGGCGGAGGGGTTTGTGCCGCTCAGGTTGTTTTTGAATATATAATGGAGTTCGTCGCGGGATAACTTATGATTACTCACTCAAAGCCAACTCTGGGCGTAGATGACTACAGAAGCGTTATGGATGTCCTGGAATCGGGCCAGCTTGTCCAAGGTGAACAGGTTGCTGGATTTGAGGATGCCCTTTCCTCATTTGCCGGGGTCAGAAACGGTGTTGCCGTCAGCTCAGGCACGTCGGCCCTTCATCTTTCACTGATTGCTCTTGGAGCAGGGAAGGGCGATGAGGTCATTATTCCGAGTTATGTCTGCTCCGCTCTTCTCAATGCTGTCCTGTATGTAAATGCCGTTCCTGTTATTGCCGATATAGACAGAACCACATTCAATATAGATGTTGATGATCTGAAAAAGAGGATAACAAAAAGGACAAAGGCGATCATTGTTCCCCACATGTTCGGCCTTCCGGCAGAGATCAATGAGATTATGTCGCTGGGTATCCCTGTTATTGAGGATTGCGCCCAATCCATCGGGGCGAAGTATCAGGGCCGATATACGGGGAGTTTTGGTGTCTGTTCCATATTTTCTTTTTATGCCACCAAAATGCTTGCAACCGGTGAAGGGGGGATGATCCTGTCGGATGATGACAGGCTTACCGGAGTTGCAAGAGGGCTAAGAGATTATGACGAAAAAGATGGCTATTCGGTAAGATATAACTACAAGATGACCGATATGCAGGCGGCGCTGGGGATCAGCCAGCTGAAAAAGCTGCCGTCGTTTATTGAGAGAAGAAGAGAGATTGCCGGGCTTTATGACAAAAGCCTGAGAAATATCTCCTTTCCGTTTCCATCTGTTCCGGAGGGCAGAGAACACATTTATTACAGGTATGTCTTGTCCCTTGACGATTCCTCCGGATTTATAAAAGAGATGCTGAAACTGGGAATTGGGTGCAGAAGACCCGTGTTCAAACCGCTGCACGAATATCTCGGCCTGTTCGGATACCCTGCTGCAGAGGAAGCGATGGCTCGGGCGGTATCCATCCCGCTTTATCCTTCATTGAAAGATGAAGAGGCGCGCAAGATTACCGGTGGCATGGTGGACAGACTGATGGGGTTAAGGCTGTAGGTTGAAGGCAAAAATAGGGGTCAGTGGTCAGTGATCAGGGGTCAGTGATCAGTGGTCAGTGATCAGTGGTCAGAGCGAATAGAAGTCCAAAGCTCAAAGAGAAAAGAGAAAAACAAGCTCAAAGCTGAAAGAGAAGGACCATGTTTGATTCAAATTTCCAGGGAATATCATTAAGGCGTGTTGTCTGGTATGTTTCTTTTGTTACTCTTGCCGCGCTTTTTCTTCCGTGGTCCCGCAGCCATTTTACTGACATTGGTGTAAGATGGCTCTATATCTTTCTGTTTTCTTTTTCTGTTTCAGCTATATTGACCCCGGTGATGCGGCTTGTTGCCCTGAAATTAAAGATTGTTGATATACCCGGGGGGCGGAAGATTCATGAAAAAGCCACGCCACTTCTTGGAGGTGTCGCAATCGTTGTGGCCTTCATTGCCGCTCTTCTGGCGAATATGATCCTGGAAAGGAGTGTTGTTCTTCTGCTCTGCGGAGGGGTTGTTGTTGCCCTGATGGGGGTGGTGGATGATTGGCGGGGTGTATCGGCCAGACTGAAGCTGTTTGTCCAGATTCTCGTTGTTCTTATTTTGATTCACTCCGGAATTGTATTGAATCTGTTTCCGCATACCTTATGGGGATACTGGTTGAATGTTTTATTTACGATTCTCTGGATTATCGGGCTGACAAACGCCATGAATTTTATTGACGGCATGGACGGTCTTGCAGCGGGTGTTGGCGCGATTATGTCCATGTTTATGGGGGTGGTGGCATTTCAGACCGATCAGTCCTTCATGGGGTGGATTGCCATAGCCATGATGGGAAGCTGCCTCGGTTTTCTCCCCTTTAATTTTGGGTTAAAGAGATCTGCTTCCATATATCTCGGTGATACGGGGAGCACTTTTATCGGTTTTATGCTGGCCGCCCTGGCCATCAAGGGCGACTGGTCGGACAGCAGCCGGATCGTATCGTTTTCCGCGCCTGTGCTGATCTTCTGGGTGTTGATATACGATATGGCCTACACAACGGTGGAAAGGATCGTGACCGGCAAGGTAAAAAGCCTGAGGGAATGGATCGACTATGTTGGTACCGATCACATTCATCATCGATTGTATACGTTACTTGGCGATAAAAGAAAGGCCGTTTTATTTATCTATTTTCTGTGCGCGACACTGGGTATCAGCGCTATAGCCCTTCGTTACGCGAGACCGATTGACGGCATACTACTTGTCATCCAGGCCTTTCTGGTTACTATTCTTGTTTCCATAGTGGAATACTCGGGCCGGAAGCGCTAAAATATCTCTATGACCCCTTCAGATCAGGCCATGCGATCTATAATACGTCCCTTCATTCCGAAAGAGTTCTATGGTGACTTTTGATTTTTGCGGCTTGTCCTGTCTAATATAATCTTGACATGTTTTTTTAAAAATAATAGTAACTGCTTTGAAATTACAGGCAGGGTGAGGTGAATTAGCGCCGAAGGCCGAATTCACCAGATTTCTGTCAGATGTGCGTATTATATGCCTGGGTGGCGGAATTGGTAGACGCAAGGGACTTAAAATCCCTCGGTGCTTAGCACTGTGAGAGTTCGATTCTCTCCCCAGGCACCACGTTAAGCCTGCTTTAGGGGGGTTATCAAATGTGCACTATTAAGAGCAGAGCATTCAGCAGCGTCCTGGGGTTTGTTTGTATTCTCTTATTATTGACTTCCTGTTCCGTGCATGGCGAATTTTTCGGAAGATATGGCAGTATAACGCCGAGCAGAGAAGTAACAGGGCTATTTGAATCCTATATAGTGAATAGTAATCTCAATTACTATATAAGCGGTGCCGATTCCTGTCCCAATGCCATTATGGGTATTGATAAGGGATACATCCTTGTCTCAGATTTGTGGAAGAAAAGAGAATTTACGACTGATAAGCTGAAGCGCCTTGTAGAAAATACGCAGTCAAAGGCAGGGGACTGTGGTTCGATGATGTACGGATTCGATATTTTAGATGACAGAGGAAATGACATCGGCGACTGGTATTCTATCCTGTCGGTAAGAATGCCGGTTAAGATGGTAGATGAAAACAAGGTAATTATTTTTACTCCACCCCTTGATACCTACGATAAATTCACGATTGAAAAAAGAGACAGGGATTAGCGGGTAGATCCTCTTGTATCCATAAATCAATAGAATCATAAATTATCTTTTACGCCGGTCGGCTCAAATCTATTTTCTTGACCCCGGCGCTGGTTTCACCTATATAACGTCCCATTCAAATTATAGTTTATCCGGTGACACGATCCCGATTTAATGAAACCTGATCGGGTCATGTGCCCGGACATATATTAATGGAGGTTTAAATATGAAGATAGTACTTTTGGGTGCGCCCGGGGCTGGTAAGGGTACCGTGGCTAAGCTCCTGTCGGGACTCGACGGGTCCGTGCAGATCTCGACGGGGGATATCCTGCGTGCCGCCGTAAAGAGTGAGACTGATCTCGGCAAGAAGGCTAAGGAGTATATGAATGCCGGTGATCTGGTTCCTGATTCTCTGATCATGGAGATTATGGAGGTTCGTCTGCGGGAAGATGATTGCGGAAGGGGTTTTATCCTCGATGGTTTTCCTAGGACGATCCCGCAGGCTGAAGAGCTTGAGGGACTTTTGGACAGGCTGGGCATTGCTCTGGATTTCGTGGCCAATCTTGAGGTTCCAAGAAACGTTATACTGGATCGTCTTACCACGCGAAGGACCTGCTCTAATTCCGAATGCCAGGAAATATATAACATCAAGAGCAACCCGCCCACGCCGGACGGAATGTGCAAAAAGTGCGGCAGTCCTGTCATCCAGCGCGATGACGAGACGGAAGAGGCGATACTCAACCGTCTTGAAACATACAACGAAAAGACCGCGCCTCTGATCGGGTTTTATGAGGGAAAGGATCTTCTCAGGAATTTTGTTTCTTTCAGCAGTAAAGATACTGTTGAAGAGATTAAAAAAAGTCTCAATAATGGACACCAAACAGCCTTATGAACGTAAAACGTGATTGACTACAAAAAAGAGCTCAACCCCGAACAGCTTGATGTGGTGACGGCCGCGGACGGTCCCATCCTCGTGATTGCCGGGGCCGGAAGCGGGAAGACGCGCGCGCTGACGTACAGGGTTGCCCATCTGATAGAGCAGGGGACCCAGCCGGAACATATCCTGCTTGCCACATTTACCAACAAGGCCGCGCGCTCCATGCTCTCCCGTGTTGAAACGCTTGTGGATGTGGATATCGGCAGACTGTGGGGCGGAACCTTTCACCATGTGGGAAACCGCATACTCAGGAGACACGCCGGGCTTCTCGGTTACGAAAGGAACTATTCCATTGTGGACGCGGAGGATTCCAGGCAGCTTCTGAATACGTGCATAAAGGAGTTTGGAATCCATACCGCGGATGGAAATTTCCCCAAGCCCAACGTTTTGGGAGATATTATAAGCCTTTCTTCGAATACCAGAATAAAAACAGAAGATATAATTGCAAACAGATATCGCAGTTTTTCCCATTGCATTACCGATATTCTCAAGGTTGCCCTGCGTTACCGGATCAGGAAAAGAGAACTGAATGTGATGGATTTTGATGATATCCTTATTAACTGGTGTGAACTTTTGACCGGGTTCTCCGATATAAGGGATGAATATTCAGAAAAGTTCCGGCATATACTTGTGGATGAGTACCAGGACACCAATATTATCCAGGCGGAAATACTGGATCTTCTTGCTGGTCATCATAGGAACCTGATGGTGGTAGGGGATGATTCGCAAAGCATATATTCTTTCAGGGGGGCGAATTTCGCCAATATTGTCAAGTTTCCCGAAAGATATCCGGACGCGAAGATATTCAAGCTCGAGACCAATTACAGGAGCACGCCCGAGATTCTTCACTTTGCGAATATGAGCATCGAAAACAATTCAAGGCAATTCCAAAAGGAGCTGAGGGCGGTCAGGAAGAAGGGAGTCAGGCCTGTCTTTGTTCCTGTCAGGAATGTCCTGCAGCAGGCCGATTTTGTCGCTCAGCGCATAATCGAACTGGTCGGGAAGGGCGTGCCTGTGGGGGAAATAGCTGTACTCTACCGCGCCCATTATCACTCCATGGAATTGCAGATGGAGCTGGTCAGGAGGGGCATTCCCTTTGAGATAAGATCCGGGATCAAGTTTTTTGAACAGGCCCACATAAAGGATGTTACCGCGTTTATGAGGATTGCCGCGAACCCCCTTGATGAACTCGCGTGGAAGCGGGTAATGAAGCTCTACGACAAGATAGGTGAGGTAACAGCTGGCAGGATATGGAATTCTGTATCTTCCAGCAATGACCCCATCGCCTTTGTCTTTTCTGATGAGTTTCTGGAATACGTTCCAAAGGCCGCCGCGGCTGGCATAATGAGATTCAGGGACACACTAAAAGATATTATGAATCTGTCCGCGGCTAATGCCCTGACAGAAATTACAAGCGCTATACTGGATGGCGGTTACAGGGAGCGTGTTGAGGCAAAATATGGGGACACGGCTTCACGTGAAGATGATCTGAAACAATTATCAAATTTTTCTTCGAGATTTGGTTCACTCGAGGAATTTCTGAGCGACCTCGCGTTGATGACCAACATAACTGAGGAAGAACCTCACAGGGCAGAATATGATAATCACAAAGTTATCCTGAGTTCCATCCACCAGGCCAAGGGCCTTGAATGGTCGGTGGTGTTCATGATCTGGTGCTCAGAGGGTATGATTCCGCTGGCACGCGCGCTGAGGGAGCCCGGTGGTGAAGATGAAGAGAGACGACTTTTCTATGTCGCAACCACTAGGGCGAAAGACCAACTGTACTTCTGCCATCCCCTGATGAACCGCGCCGGAAGTGGATGGAACAGGGACACCGCGCCGTCCCGTTTCATAGCGGAGCTGGCTCCTTCTGACCTTGAACCGGAAGAGTTACCCTTTGATCAGTGGGTGGTGCGTTAGACCCTTAAACCCTGTCACTTACCTCGGTCCAGTCTCTTTTTTGCCTCGTATTCCGCCTTCAGGGCGAGTCTTGTCGCCTCGGCTATGTCTTCCACCCTGTTTGCCCATTCCTCAAACTTGATGTCCACACCGAATATGCCGGCAATATCATAATTGTCATCTACAATGGGTCCTGACACAGTTATGCACAATGCCCCCGTCATCCTTGATATGTAGAAGTTGCTCACATGGACTTTTCCCGACTGCAGGGGGCCATAGTACCACTCCCTGTTCGAATAGTCTGTTCCCACACCGAAATTTTCGTATTTTGCCCTGTCGGCTATACTGGTAATGTTCTTTGTGGTCTTAATGCCGTTTATATCCACGACGTAGGCCCACTGAATGGAAGGATTCTCATCGATCACTTGCTGCATGACGGGTTCCTGCATCTCGGCCTTCATAGTCTTCATTTCAGGGCGTTCGACAGTTTCTTCAACAACCTTCATTGCCGCCTGTGACGCGTTGTATTTTATCTTTTCCATATCAGACATGAACAGCTCCGGAAGGAACTTTCTAACCTTCTTTTCCATCTCTTCGTGAGAGATGCTGGTTATCCTGCCCGTGTCATATTCGCCGGTTATCCACTTATGTATCTTTGAGATGCCCGGGTGTCTTTTTGTTATGACATCTTCACCCTTCAGTCCAAGGCGTATATTTATCCAGTGCGAGACACCGGCCTTGCCCGATTTGTCAGTAATCTCTATCAACACCGGCCTTTTCAGTATTTTTTCAGTATTGAATATATTGTATATCGCTTCATTCTTGATGAGTCCGTCCACGTGAACACCTGCCCTCGTGACGTTAAAATCGGAGCCAACGAACGGCATATTGTCCGGAATCTTTATACCCATTTCCCTCTCGCAATAATTGGCTATCTCTGTGATTATTGTTGTATCAATCTCTGCTTCATTACCCCTCAGGCCGATATATTCCATTATGAGCCCCTCTATGGCGGTGTTACCTGTTCTCTCACCTAATCCCAGGAGAGTTCCATTGGCGCCGCCGCATCCATAAAGCCAGGCAGTGGCGGCATTTATGTGGGCCTTGTGGAAATCATTGTGACCGTGCCACTCGAGAAGATGTCCCGGCACGCCGGCGTCGTCGATAAACGCGCGCACCAGTTTAGGCACGCTGCGGGGAAGGGCTGCCTGTGAATAGCTGATCCCGTTGCCCAGTGTGTCGCAGAGTCGTATCTTGATATCAATGCCGCTTTCTTCCCGTAGCTTCATCAATTCTATGGCGAACGGTATGCAGAATCCGTAGACATCCGCCCTTGTTATATCTTCAAAATGGCATCGTGGAACAATATCAGCGTCCAGAATTGATTTGACTATGCCAAGATAGGCGTCCAGGGCCTTTTTCCTCGTTAGTCCCAGTTTAAGAAAGACATGATAATCGGATACCGATGTAAGGATACCGGTCTCCCGCAATCCGGCATTTTTAACCAGGGGGATATCTTCCTTTTTGGCCCTGATCCATCCGGTAATCTCCGGGTACCTGAAGTCCATTTCGAGACATCGATCTAACGCTTCTCTGTCTTTATCGGTGTAAAGAAAGAATTCCGACTGCCTTATAATGCCGTTTTTACCGCTTAGTTTGTTCAGCATCTTCCATAGAGTTAGTATCTGTTCCACGGTAAAAGGGGGTCTCGACTGCTGGCCATCTCTGAAGGTGGTGTCTGTTATAAAAATATCTTTCGCCGGTTTCATTGACATGATTTTGTCGTCGAAATCTATCTTTGACACCTCGTCATAGGGAAATATTGTTTTGTACAGATTGGGCTGATCCACATCCTTCAGGTCGCACTGGTAGAATTCCGAATGCCGGTGCTCAAAGATGTGTTTTTCTTCATTCCATTTTATCATGATCTATCATCCTTTAAATATTTTACAAAAAAATAGAGGGCACCTTTTGTGCCCTCTACAAGTAAACACAGAGTTGAAAGGTGTGCCTAATCGATGGGCGGCATAGATCCTTCCGGTGGTGTGTATGGCCGCGGCGCTCCTGCCAGGCGTCTTGCTTCCCTGACTTCATCCATTGTATAGCCGCTCCTTGGAATATCGAGAGTCTGACCCGGGTAAATAAGGTCGGGATTGTTGATCTTGCCTTTGTTTGTGTTGTATATCAATGGCCACATGAAGGGATCATTATATATGTCTTCATATTCCGCGATCCACCACAGGCACTCGCCACTCTTTACAACGTGATTCCCTGCAAGAGGAGCCGTTTCTTCCAGGATTTCTGCCAGGACAGAATCTCCCTCTTCAAGAACAATGACTTCTTCCACTACTGTCTCTTCCGCGACAGGCGTCGAGCTTACCACCTGTTTTTTCGCGCAGCATCCTGAAATAAAGAAAACAAGGCCCACCGAAACAAGAATAGACGCTAACAATATGCCTCTTTTCATTTCCATGCCCCCTTTCTTGTTGTTGTATGGGATTTCACCGTATGTCGCAACAACTAAAACCAGTGCTGCTTATATGCATATCCCGGGCTTCTGTCAAGCGATAAAGGGTGCCGTGTCAGGATCATTTCCTTTTCAGTGACAGCTCGGCAAGTTGTTCGGCGCTGACTTCCGATGGGGCGCCGGTCAGAAGGCATGTCGCTTTCAGTGTCTTCGGGAATGCTATTACATCTCTTATGGATTCTGCTCCCGCCATTATCATTATCATGCGGTCGAGACCGAATGCTATGCCGCCGTGCGGCGGGGTGCCATACTTCAGCGCGTCCAGGAGGAAGCCGAACTTTGTTCTTGCCTCATCTTCACTCAATCCAAGGGCCTTGAAGATTATTGACTGGACATCCGATTTATGGATACGAATGCTTCCCCCTCCTATTTCGGAGCCGTTCAGGACGAGATCGTAAGCCCTGGCTCGTACTTTGCCGGGGTCGGTTTCGAGAAAGGGCAGGTCTTCCGCCACCGGGGAGGTGAAGGGATGATGGGTCGCCATATAGCGTTTTTCTGTCTTGCTGTATTCAAACATCGGGAATTCAGTGATCCAGGCAAAGGCGAGAGTCTCCTTGTCGATCAGTCCCAGCTTTTCCGCAAGGTGTATCCTCAGGGCACCGAGAGCGTTGTTGACTACATCTTTGGTGTCGGCAACGAAAAGTATCAGAGATCCCGGTTGCGCACCCATTTTTTCGTTTGTACGTTTTATTTTTTCCTGATTGAAGAACTTGGCTATTGATCCTGTCCATCCATCTTCATTCACCCTTGCCCATGCGACCCCCTTCGCTCCATATCTACCCACAAAATCTCCAAGGGCGTCAAGGTCTTTTCGCGAGAGGGCTTTACCATCCGCCAGGAGCAGGGCCTTTACCGCGCCTCCGCTCTTTACAACCTCTGAAAAGACGCGAAATTCTGATCCGCCGGCAATATCCGTCAGGTCTTCAAGCTCAAGGGAGAAACGCGTGTCGGGATTGTCCCTTCCATATCTGTCGATTGCCTCTCTGTAGGTGAGACGGGGGAAGGGAACCCGCAGATCTCTGTCGAGACATGCCTTGAAGATATGCGCCATCATGCCCTCAATTGTATTGATGATATCGCTCTCCGATATGAAAGACATCTCTATGTCTATCTGGGTGAATTCAGGCTGGCGGTCCGCCCTCAGATCCTCATCGCGGAAGCATTTTACTATCTGGTAGTATTTGTCGAAACCGGACACCATCAGCAGCTGCTTGAAGAGCTGTGGGGATTGGGGAAGGGCGTAGAAGGCTCCAGGGCTTACCCTGCTCGGAACGAGGTAGTCACGCGCCCCTTCGGGTGTGCTCTTTGTCAGGAAGGGTGTTTCAATTTCAATGAAGCCCTCTTTCTGAAGATAACTTCTTGTTTTGGAAGCAACTTTGCTTCTCAATATGATGTTTTGCTGTAAATCTCTGCGCCTGAGATCCAGGTACCGGTATTTGAGCAACAGGTTCTCGGACACCTCGGTCTCGCCGTCGAGGACGAAGGGCGGGGTGTCGGATTCATTGAGTATCTCAAGTTTATCAATTATGATCTCGATCTCGCCGGTTTTCAGTGAAGGGTTGATCATGTCGGCAGGCCGGAGATTTACCCGACCCTTTATTGCCAGCACGAATTCGCTTCGTATATCGTGCGCAAGCGCGTGCGCCTGTGGTTTCTTTTCGGGATCGAGAACGATCTGTACTATTCCCTCTCTGTCTCTCAGGTCTATAAAGATCAGTCCTCCGAGGTCTCTCCTCCTGTGAACCCACCCCATGAGCACAACATCCTCGCCGGCGTGCTTGGCCCTGATGCTGCCGCAATAATGAGTCCGTTTATCTTCGGTTATAAATTCAGACAAGTTGTAAATCCTTTCCTGGTTGGGAGTTCCGGGTTAAAAAGCCTTACTCCCTGACCACTGCCCACTGACCACTAATCACTAATCACTAATCACTAATCACTGACCCCTGTTACAATGCTGTCGGTGTCATTTATATCAACAGTCTCCTGGGTTCCATCTCCCATGTTTCTGAGTTGGGCTTTTCCCTCCTCCATCTCCTTTTCACCTATTATCAACGTGTGGGAGCAGTTAAGTTTATTCGATCGCTTCATCTGGCTCTTGAGGCTCCTGTCCGAGAAGTCCATTTCAGCCCTGATGCCGGCAAGTCTGAGTTCACTGCAGAGGGAAAACGAGAAGCCTTGGGCTTTGTCTCCAAGGGCCGCGATGAAGATATTCGGGCGCCCGGCGTCTTGCCCGTCCGCGTCGGGTATCATCGAGATAAGCCTGTCGAACCCTATCGCGAATCCTATCCCCGATATGTCCGGACCACCCAGCATCTGTACGAGACCATCGTACCTGCCGCCGCCTGTAACAGCGTTTTGCGCCCCCAGCGACTGTGTGGTGATCTCAAAGGCGGTTCTGGTATAGTAATCAAGACCCCGCACCATCTTCGAGTTTATTATAAATGGAATATGGAGGATTCCAAGGTATTTCTTCACCTCTTCAAAATGCCTCCCGCACTGGGCGCATATAAAATCCAGAATCACCGGGGCTCCTAATATAATCTCCTGGCAGGATTCATTTTTGCAGTCAAAAATTCTCAAGGGATTTGTAACGAGCCGTCTGCGGCAATCCTCGCACAGATTTTCTTTCTTATCCTTCAGGAAACTTGTCACCTTTTCCCGAAACGCCGGGCGGCACTTGTCACATCCCAGAGAGTTAATTTCAAGCTTCAGATTGCCAAGCCCGACTTCACTTAAAAGATGCATCAGCATGGACATAAGTTCCGCGTCTATGCGGGGGTCTTCCTGTCCCAGAAATTCGACATTTATCTGGTGAAACTGCCTGAATCTTCCTTTCTGTGGTCTTTCGCGTCTGAACATGGGCCCGATGGTGAAAAGTTTTGCCACAGGATCCTTTTCGTATATATGGTGCTCTATGTACGCGCGGATAACGGAAGCGGTTGCCTCTGGGCGCATTGTGAGATATTCATTCCCCCGGTCGAGAAATGTGTACATCTCCTTTTCGACTATATCGGTGGTCTCGCCGATGCCTCTTTTGAAGAGTTCGGTTTTTTCCAGGATTGGAATTCTTATCTCCTGAATTCCGAAATTAAAGAATATCTCGCGTATCTTTTCCTCAACACGCTGCCATTTGGGTGTTTCATCCGGCAGTATATCGCGAAAGCCCCTTACCGATGTTATCTTTGCCATTGCAGACCATCTCCCATGAATTCAAGCGAAGGTTACTAACATATATCCGAGGAAAAGGCAAAAGGGAAAGCCGTTTTCCTGCCCCCCCTGTTCCGATTTAAAACCCCTGATCTCTGACTTCTATATTTTCTCCATTTGTTCGTATGGTTATTGCGCCGGTTTTGTCTGTTCTCAGAATTCTTATCCCCGCTTTTACGTATCTGTCAAGCACCTCCTGGTTGGGAAAACCGAAGACGTTGCCGGGACCGCAGCTTATGGCGACTATTTCGGGCTGGACCGCCTTGAGGAATAGCAGTGAACTGGATATGCGCGCTCCATGATGTGGCGCCATGAGGATGTCTGCCTTCAGATCCGTTCCGGACGCGACAATCTCGGCCTCGGCAGATTCCGATATATCAGCGGGGAGGAGGATGCTCTTGTTGCCGAAGGTTATTTTCATTACTATCCCGTTGTCGTTGTAATCAGAGTCCGGAAAGTGCAGGCCTTTTCCCGAAGCCGATTTTGCCGGATTCAGTATGGTTATGGAGGCGCCTCCGATTATCCGCTCCGGCGTATCTTTATCCACAATCCTGTGATGGATAGTTTTTTTCGTGATGGTTTCATTCAATCTCCGGGAGGATTCATTTTTCGATTCACAGCCGTTTGACCAGAGTTCGCCAATTTCAAAGTTGTCGGCTATATATGGGAGACCGCCGACATGATCCTGGTCGGGGTGCGTGAGGACCATGATGCCCACCTTCTTTATCTTTTCACGCCACAGATAGGGAGCCACCACATATTTCCCCAGATCGAAACTCCTGTCGTAAAACCCTCCGCCATCCACCAGCATAACATCTCCCCCGGGGAACTTTATCAGTGTGGAACTGCCCTGTCCCACGTCTATGAATGTTATCTCGAGATATTTTTGACAGGATGTTTTTATGCGCGAATAGATGGCATTGGCGGCAAAGAACAGCAGAAGAAAACTTAGAAACAGCGTCAGAACCCTTTTTCTGTTGGCTATGTACACGTCTTCGAGGCGCGTGACCGCAACCGGGAGAAAACAGGTTTTAGCGTCGCCTGCGGATGTATGATCTGGCCCGCCCTCTTTCGATCTCCACGCATCTGCCAGCTTCAGCGCTGTGATAATCAGAAGATAGTAGAAGATAATCTCAGGAACCGTCGGCGTTGTTACATGGAAGCTCGAAAAGGAAAGGGATGACAGAAAATCGACGATGGAAACAGATATACGAATAAAAAAAGAGGCAGTCTGTATAAGTGTTGTAGCGATCGGCACGCAGGCGGCTGTAATAATGAACAATACTCCCAGCGGGAGGACGGCGAATCCTGTTATCGGTATGATAAACAGGTTGGAGAGAAGCGCGATGGTCGAGACCCGGTTGAAATAGAGTGCGATAAGGGGATATGTGCCTATCATGGCGCTGAGGCTCACAATGGTGAAGAGAATGATACTGGTAATTCCTTTCCTGAAAATTCCATTCCCGGTTTCCCTCGGAATCATGCCGCCCAGTGTCGGTGTTATGAGAATAATGGAGGCAACTGCCACAAAAGAGAGCTGGAACGAGACGTCGAATAGGGACGCGGGGGTTATGATAAGGATGGCAAATGCCGCGAATGCCAGTATATTCAAGAGATCACGCCCTCTCCCCGCAAGGAGCGCGACCAGAAAACAGAGTATCATGATGGTAGCCCTTATCGTTGATATGCGGAGGCCGGCGATAAAGGCGTAACCGATTATGGGTATGACGGCGAACAGGGCGGACACCTTGAAGATATTGAACCTCAGCAGGAGGTATTCAGAAGACTTCATGATGGTCCTGATGATAATGAGAGAAAGGAAGGCTATTATGCCCACATGCAGCCCCGATATGGCAAGGATGTGGGAAACTCCCGCCCTGTTGAACTTGTCGGTAATCTCTTCGGGAATGAGCTCTTTTTCTCCAAGTATAAGGGCTTGCAGTATCCAGCCTTCAGGAGAGGGAGCGTTTTCCAGGATTAGCCCCCTGAGGCGGGAACGGTATCTCTCTATCCGCGTCTTGAAATAATTTCCCGTGCTTTCCCTCATTATGACGATATCCGAAGGGCTGTTTACATATCCGCGCAGACGGATGCCCCTGTAGAGGAGGTATCTTTTATAGTCAAACCCCCCGGGATTGTTGAAATTGTCAGGTTCTTTAAGTTTGACTCTAGCCCTGATATAATTGCCGTATTTCAATAGATTATTGCTATCTTTGACTGAAAGGAGTATCTTTCCACGTACCGGAATGGCGGTTCCATCTCTGATGATCCTTGTGGAGCTGATAACGAGATTGGTTTTGTCGCGCGATACCCGGGGAGGGTTGCAAACCAGTCCTTCAACGGTCAGCTTGTCTTTACCCGCGTGCAGTGTTATGTC